>Ga0308158_10000091_pt1 | contig 225620 bp, 207 predicted proteins | sample PhyBR2_FD_201038 | JGI IMG/M metagenome (GOLD analysis project Ga0308158, IMG submission 201038) | Phyllosphere microbial communities from UC Gill Tract Community Farm, Albany, California, United States - DLSLB.R2 | ecosystem: Host-associated > Plants > Phyllosphere > Unclassified | place...
CCTCTCGTTTTCAGTGCGGCAAAGATAGAACCTTTATCCTTTACAAAACAAGTTTATTTAACATAATCTTTACTTTTAATTCATATTTAAAGCTAACTCCCTGGATGATTGAATGAATATTTTTAAAAGAATGAAGGCATAAAAGATGAATATTCTTTTATACTGAGAGAGCCCAAAGATTGTGGTGTATTATTTTTTAGCCCCGATAGAAACGACATCCTTTATGGGTGCGGCCGGAGCAAAGCGAAGGCCGTACCCATAAAGATACAGTGGATAGCGGGATGAGGCTTTTAATAAAAGAAAAAGCAAAGTTTAATTACTTTGCTTCTGTTCCTGATATATTATGCTTAAAAATTCCGCATAAGATTTTTCTAATCCAACTATATCTCCGCTTTTTAAGTTTAATCCTCCTCTTCCGGAATCATCAGATTTAATTTTGGTGGAAGACATTTGAAAATATTGATTCCCATCATTAGATCTAGGTTGTAACTTTATAGTAGATCCTAACAGCTTTTTGGTGGAAATTACATATACCTCTTCTTGTTTAGGTTTTAAAACAAAAAAACTTCTAGGTGGCAGAATAAGGTCTTTTCTATTAATACTTATTTTTTGGTCTTTATCTGAAGAGGTAAACAAATAAATATTTCCCGTCTGATTTAAAAGCTTGTCTCTTGAAATAAAATACAGGTTAAGTTTATAATTAGAAGGATTGAATGGCTGAATCGAGCCATCAATATTTTCAAAAGGCTTTAATGAAAAGGCATTAGCTCCAATTTCTTTCGCTTTTTTATATATTGATGAAAATACAGCTGCATCATCTTTTGAAAAACCCTGAACCTCTATTTCTCCTAAATATGAAGCATCTTTTATCTCATCAGTTATTTTAAATAAGATTTGATCTGTATTGTCGTGTGTTTTTTCTACTTTGGTAAGATAAACATTTTGAGCATTTACAATTTGAATAAGAGTAATGAAACTTATTATAAATAGATTTTTCATTGTAATACATTATTTTGAAGAACTTCAATACAATCTTCCAGACTATTTTCCCAATGTTTAGGTTCTATTTTATAAATCTCTTCTATTTTATCTAAACACATTGTACTTCTTTTAGGTCTTTTAGCGGGCGTTGGATACTGCTCTGTTGTTAACTGGCTTAATTTAATACCTGCTTTTGAAAATTCCGCAATTTTCTTTGCAAAATCAAACCAGGTGGTTTCAGGATAGTTTGAAAAATGGAAAATACCAAATGTTTTATTTTTAGTTTCAATGATTGTCATTATTGCTTCTGCCAAGTCATTTGCATTAGTCGGCTGACCAAACTGGTCTGCAACAATCCCTAATTCTTCTTTTTGAGAAAACAAATTCAACATTGTTTTCACAAAGTTTTTATTGAACTCTGAATATAACCAAGAAGTTCTTAAAATGATTGTTTTGGGATTAATATCTAAAGCTAATTCTTCCCCCTTCAGTTTCGACTGTCCATAAACCCCGATTGGATTTGTAAAATCATCTTCCGAATAATCCAGATTTGTTTCTCCATCAAAAACGTAATCTGTGGAAACATGGATAAGGATAGTTTTAAATTCAGCACAGGCTTCTGCAATATTAGCAACACCTTCTGCATTTACAGCAAAAGCTTTTTCGGGTTCTTTCTCTGCAAGATCAACTGCGGTATACGCGGAAGCATTGATACAAAAATCCGGTTTATTATCGTAAAAGAAACTTTGTATTTGTTCGGAATTTGTTACATCAAGAGTTTGTGAGTCTGTAAAAGTAAATTCGTATTTATTATCAAAACTCTCAGCTACTTTTTTTATACAATTTCCCAACTGACCGTTGCTTCCTATTACTAATATTTTTTTCATAATTTAATTTATGAGTTTTTTGCGTTTTGAGATCTTAAAAATTTCACCCTAGACTGGAAATCTTTTTGTTTCAATTCTACATGATATTTACTAAACATATCCACCAACTCCTGGGGTTGAACTTCTGAACGTCTTGTTTTAACATTAAAATAGATTACGGAAAGCCAGAAAACGGCATAAATTGTTTTCCCGTCTTCACTTTTCATCAGCAATTCTACTTTAGAAGTTCTATCTTGAATTTCTATAGTCTTACTTGTGATCACTACAATTGTATTATACTTTACCTCTTTTAAGTAGGCAATTTCGTTTTGGATTGTTACCCAGGTACAACCTGTTTTCTTTGTATATTCTTCGTAAGTAAAGCCATAAAACTCTTCAACATGATCTTCCCTTGCATTCAGCATATAATCTAAGTATCTTACATTATTAAGATGACCAAGAGGATCACAATCTATAAAACGGATTTTAACCGTTTTTGATACTTCTTTTCCCATTGTGCAAAAATAGAAAAACCACCTGAATAGAGGTGGTTGATTTTATAAATCTTTGTTAATTTCTAAAATTATTTAAGACCTAATTCTTTTTTAACATCAGCAGTGATGTCTGGTCCGTTTTTATAAATAAGAGCGGATGAATTAGCATCTAATACAAAATCAATTGTGTTAGCTTTTGCTACTTTTTCAATAGCTGCATTCAATTTTGTCTCAATAGGAGCATACAAAGCATCTTGTTTAGCCTGGCTATCTTTCATTGCTTTTTCTTGCATCTGAGCGATTTCTTCCTGCAATTTTTGTAATTCTGCTTCTCTTGCTTTGTTTTCTTCAGCAGTTTTTTTAGGAGCTTCTTCAGTATATTGCTTTACTTTTACTTGACCAGCGTCTCCTTTCTTTTTAATTTCAGCTTGTTTGCTATCGATGAATGCTTTCAAATCTGCATCTGCTTTAGTTTTTTCAGGCATCGCATTAAGAACAGCTGCAACATTTAAAGTAGCCGATTTTTGAGCTTTTGCCATACCTACAGACACAACCATCATTATTGCTGCAAATAATACACTTAATTTTTTCATAATTGGTAAATAAATAATTTAATTTTTAAGATTGCAAATTTCTATAAAAGTTAATTTTAAAACAAATTTAATTATACTTTTTAAGGAAATTCTAATTCTTTTTCTCTTTTCCTGTTGTTCCTTTTAATAAAATATCTAAGACTTTATCGGTATAGTCAAATCTTTTCTGAAGGAAAATAACATTAACGTCATTACTTTTATCAAGAACTATGCCCAATCCATTTTTCTCAGACATGGTCTTAATTGCATTCCAAATCTGATCCTGGAAAGGCTGAACAAGATTTGCTCTCAATTTACTGATTTCCCCATTGGTACCAAAACGTAAACTTGTGGTCGTTTTGATATTTTTATCCAGATCCATTACTTCTTTTTCTCTAAGCTTTAACTGATCTCCTATCAATAAAACTTTTTCATTTTCAAAAGCAGATCTTTTTTTCTCATACTCCGCCTGCAGGTTTTGAAGGTCTGTTTGCCAGGTATCAATCTGCGAGTTTAATCTTGCTTCTGCTTCTTTATATTGAGGAAGCTTATCTAATATAGCCTGCGTATCAACAACACCGACTTTTTGGGCATTTGAAATTCCAAAACATATCAGAAAAAAAACAGTGAAAATGGTCTTAAAGTTCTTCATATTATTATAAAGATTGGTTCATCAAGAAATGGGTCTTCCATCCGGAAGGTTCTGTAGAATTGATTGTTTTATCAAATCCATAAGCAAAGTCAAATCCGATAAGTCCAAATGCTCCCATGTATACTCTTACCCCAACTCCTACTGATCTCTTTAATTGGAAAGGATTATACTTACTCCAAGAGTTCCATACGTTTCCTCCTTCAGCAAAAGTAAGCGCATAGATTTTGGCTGTCTGGCTCATTGAAATCGGATATCTCAATTCTAAAGTAAATCTGTTATAAATAGTTCCTCCTCCTCGTTGAGTGATATCTTCGGTTGTCCCTCCGTAGGTAGATGCATTTTCGTATCCTCTTAGCGGGATAAGCTCTCTACCATCATATCTACCTCCGAATAAACCTGTTCCTCCCACATAATATCTTTCGAAAGGCGGTGCACCAAGTTCTTTGTTATAACCATCCATGAATCCCATCTCTGCAGAAGATCTTAATACAAGTTTTCCTGCAATTTCGTTATAAATATCTGCTTTGAATTTTACTTTATAAAATTCCATCCATTTATATTTGTCTACCGGACTCATTGTTGAATAATCTTTGTTACTAAACAATGAATATGGTGGTGTAAACTTAGCTGTAAGTTCTACATTTGAACCTACTGTCGGGAAAATAGGATCAATACCTGCAGAATTTCTGCTTAATCCTAAATTTATACTGAAGTTATTTGCATTTCCATAATACTCTGTACTATCTCCAAATTCAAAAGGATAATTGCTGAATTTATATTTCTGATATTGTAAACCAGTATACACCGAGAAGTAATCATCAGGCCAGTTCAATCGTCTATTAAGCCCCACTGAAGCAGAAAAAATATTTAATTTCTGATCATTTCCGTAGCCATCACTATAATTAACTCTTGAAGTATTCAAACTTACAGAAAGTGCCGTTGGTTTTGTTCCGAATAACCATGGTTCTGTAAATGAAATACCATAGTTCTGGAAATATTGTCCTGCCTGTGCCTGGATAGACAATGTTTGCCCATCTCCTTGAGGAACAGGTCTAAAGTCTTTAAATTTAAGGAAATTCTTTAATGAGAAATTGTTAAACGTTAGTCCTAATGTCCCAATGAAACTATTTCCACCATATCCGGCTTGCAACTGAACCTGTGAAGATCCTTTTTCCACAAGTTTCCAACCGATATCAACAGTATTATCCTGTGGATTTGGCTGAATCTCCTGACCTACTTGTTGAGGGTCAAAGAATGACATCCCTGCAAGATCAAAATAAGTTCTCTTAATATCAGACTTTCTGAATAATTCTCCCGGTTTTGTCATTAATGCTCTAAGAATAACGTGGTCATGAGTCGTTACGTTTCCACTCCAAGTTACTTTATTCCAGGTTGCTTTTTCACCTTCGTTGATACGGATCTCAAGATTAATTTTATCACCATCCACCGATTTTTCAACAGGAGTCACATTAGAGAATAAATATCCGTTATTCATGTAAATAGACTTGATATCAGAATCGTCTTCTTTACCGCCGTCTTCTCCTACTTTTTTATTAAACCCTACCGCATCGTAAATATCTCCTTTCTTATATCCTAAAACTCTTTGTAAATATTCTGTTGCAAATACTGTATTTCCTGTAAACGTAATATCTCCAATGTAATATTGTTTACCTTCACTCAATTTTACATTGATCTCGTAGTTGTTTCTTTTGTTTCTCCACACAGAGTCTGAAACAATTGCAGCATCTCTATAACCCAGAGAGTTGTAATAACTAATAAGGCTTTGTTTATCTTCCTGGTATTTCTCTTCAACAAATTTTGAAGATTTTAAAATCCCACCGATTCCGAATCTTTTTTGTTTTGTTTCTTTGAAAGCTTTTTTCCTCAGCTTAGAATCGGTAACACTTTTATTCCCTTCAAATTCAATATGGTCGATTTTGATTCTTTTTCCTTTATCCAATTCAATCGTCCAGTCTACTAAAGCAGGATCACTTGCATTTACTTTATCCTTAATGGTAATTTTAGCATCTGCAAATCCTTTCTTAACGTAATCTTTCGGGATATTTGTTTTTAAACTTGAAACCAAATTCTGAGTAATTTTAGTTCCAGGTTTTAGATTATTGTCTTTAGCAAGCTTTTCGTTTTTAGATTTACCAATTCCTTTTCCTGTAAATTTTACCTCACCAAGCTCTTTTAAATCCTGCAAATAGAATTTTAAAACAATTGTTTCTCCTTCGATGCTCTCCACATATACTTCCACTTCAGAAAATGATTGGGTATCCCAAAGCTTTTTAACAGCAGTACTTATTTTCTGCCCCGGAATATCTACAGACTCTCCTTTCGTTAACCCTGTAAATCTTAGAATTTGAGCGGGTGTATATTTTTTAACCCCATCAACGACGATATCCTTTAATGTATATGTCCCTGTTTGATTTTCTGCATGTACAGAAGAGTTCACTCTTGTACTATCCTGCGGTGTTACTTGTCCATAAAAATGTGCAGAAGCAGCAAACATTATGATGGGTAATAATCTAAACTTCATTTTATCGTAGTCTTTCTTTTCTTAATTCTTTTACTGAACTTTTATTTGTTCTCCGGTTTTTCCGTATCTTCTTTCCTTATTCTGATAATTTAATATACACTGGAAGAAAATCTCTTTTGTAAAATCTGGCCAAAGTATATCTAAAAATTGTAATTCAGCATAGGCAATCTGCCAAAGTAGAAAATTACTGATTCTTACTTCTCCACTTGTTCTAATCATTAAATCAACCGGTGGAAAATCTTTTGTATACAAATAGCTTTCAAATGTTTTTTCATCTATTCTATCTACATCAAGTTTTCCGTCTTTCACATCGGCACTGATTTCTTTTATAGCATTCAAAATTTCATTTTGAGAACCATAACTAATTGCGAGTATCAGATTCCCTTTTGAATTATTTTTTGTGAGTTCTATAACTCTCAACAGCTGATCTTTTAGAAGTGGCGGCAATTTTTCTAAATTCCCGATCACGTGCATTCTTAACCCTTTGCTAAAAATCTCTTCGGCTTCAAGCAATAAAGTTTCCATAAGTAAATTCATTAATGTATTTACTTCGTCATCCGGTCTGTTCCAGTTTTCCGAGGAAAAAGTATAGAGGGTTAAATAAGGGATGTTAATCTCGTTACAAGCATTAATAGCATTTCTTACCGCATCAATGGCATTCTTGTGACCAAATGTTCTTTCTTCTCCCCGAGATTTTGCCCATCTTCCGTTTCCATCCATAATGATGGCAACATGTTGCGGGAGATTTTCGGGATCTATTTTATCTTTTAACAATGACATATTTTAATTAATCACAATAACACGGAGGTCTTCCAAAAGAATAGGTAAGTCCTAAACTAAAAGTATTCAACCAATCTCTGGATTCTCCATCTCCAATCGTTCTAGTTCCTTTGTAAGCAGCTTCTCTTTCCTGAGAAACAATATAATAATTCCCTGTTCCTAACAGCGAACCTCCTCCTGGAGATAAAATATCAGAGTTATATGTTGATTTTACATCTTTTGGCAAAACTTTACTATAATCTAACTGGTCTGTCAGTGTAAGCCTGAAGGTTGCTTCTGCAAAAATAGCCCAATTGTGATTGAATTTGTATTTCAAACCAACTCCAAACGGAACTGCCATCGCTATTTTTTTACCTGTAGAATACACTGCAGTAGTTGTAAAATCTTCTTCATTAATCGGCGCTTGTGCTACTCCGTCCGCATCTCTTCTGAAATCGTGTACTAAAGTAGTTTTCGGAGCATCATACATAATAGCACCTACTCCCGCAAAAATATACGGGCTCAACATACTCATCTGCTCATTATTTATTGGTAAAAAATTATATTCAAAGCTCAAACTGGCTTCATATACATTATTTTTACCGAAAGCATTCCTGCTTCTTCTATATTGCTCTTTAGCAGCTTTATCGCTGAACTGAATTTGATTGTATCCCAAATCTAGTCTTACGGTTTGATAAGGGTTAAAATTAAATCTATATAATAAACCACCATAAAACGGAACTCCCCAATCAGAAACTCTATCCATACTCAACGGTTTTTGTAAAATATAATTGGTATTTCCTACATCTCCTACCAGGTTACTCATCCCCAGTCGGATTCCCAATTCATTTCTTTGTGCCTTCATGCTTACCATTGTTCCCATAACGGTAAGAAAGCTAAACAATAATTTTTTATTCATAAAAGAATATGGATTTATGGTTATTTTAAAAATTAATTTTTGCAAATATAAAACATTTTTATATTAATGATATTCTTAATGTTTAGTTAAAAATAAACAAAAAAACATAATTTGTTATAAAGTAAACGACAAAGTCCTCAAAATATTTCTTTTTCTGCATAAAGAAGAAATTCATTTCAAAAATTCATCTGTTACAACTTGCTAAAATATTACTTCTTTCCCAATATTTGCTGTATTTTATTTCTTATTCTGATTAATAATGGTTCTCTATAGTTTTTATCTTCATCAAAATAGCCGTAGCCATAACCGTAGCCATAACCATAGCCGTAGCCGTAACCATACCCTTGTCTTGTATTATAATCGTTATAAACAAGCCCTAAATTGCCTACTTCCTGATTATGGTATTTCTCTGTAATCATTTTGAGCATATATTTTTCAGTATATTCATGACGAACTACATAAATATTAGCATCTGAATATTTCATCAATTCATAAGAATCCGCTACTAATCCCACCGGTGGAGAATCTATAATGATGAAATCATACATTCCCTTAAGCTTTTCAATAAACTCAATATTCCTTTTACTCATCAAAAGTTCCGAGGGGTTGGGCGGAATAGGTCCTGAAGTAGCCACATCTAAATTAGGAATCTTTGTACTATTAATAATCTGATCTATTGAAACCTCACCGGTAAGGTAATTGGAAATACCATATTGATTATCTATATTAAAATCACCAAAAATCTTAGGTTTTCTCAAGTCCATTCCAAGTAAAATGGTCTTTTTATCACTTAATCCCAAAACAGAAGCTAAATTAATTGAGACATATGTTTTCCCTTCTCCTCCAATAGAAGAGGTAATCAGAATAACCTTGCTTTTCTGATTTTCATCTAATAAAAATCTGACATTTGCTCTTATTCCCCTAAACGCTTCTGAAACTGAAGATTTAGGAGATTGAAGAACTGTGAGCATATTTTCGTTATTATTATTCCCGATTACTCCCAGTAATGGTATTTTTGTAACGCTTAAAAGCTCTTTAATATTTCTAACTTTATTATCCAGCACTTCTCCCACAAAAATAAACAGCAGCGGTAAAAATAAAAACCCTCCTATTATTCCGAACTCGGTTCCTTTTTTATTTGGTCCTATGGGCAACTGTCCCAAGTTTTTAGCCGGGTCAATCACCGTGATGTCCGACTGATTGGTAGCTACTTTCATTTGTGCTTCATTCTGTCTTCCCAATAAGCTGTTATAAGTAGCTTCAATCATGTTATAACCTCTCTCTGCATCAAGATACTTTCTTTCTTTCTCAGGATAAGCAACGAGATCAGCATTTGCAGATGCTACTTCTTTATCAATTTTGCTAATTTCATCATAATAGCGGCTATAGTAATTTCTCAACGAATTTGACGAGCCTGATTTAGCTTCATTAATAAGCCTGTTGATTTCTATCATAGGCTCAGAATTTGGCTTATAGATAGAAGCCATCTCTCTTCTTTTAAGATAAAGTACTTTCAGCTCTGACACGGAAGCACTAAAGAAACCATCTTCAAATCCTGCTGCCCCAGTACTGATCATTCTGTCGAAATTCTGATTATCAATTGTATTTCTGATAGAATTCAGTGAGTTTACTTTACTTAGAAGGTCTGCTTTTTTAGCCTCCAGGTCTTTTATTTTATTCAAAGATTTTTCATCTCTGTCTTTAATGTCATATAGCTTTTCAGAAGTCTTCAAATAGTTCAGCACTAATGCACTTGAATCAAGCTTTTTTCTGATTTCATTCAAGCTGTTTTGTAAATATATATCCGTGTTTTTGTTAATAATATTTTTATCCGCCAATCTTTTCTTCTGAAGTTCTGCAACAGATTTATTCAAGAAGTTAACCGTTCCATTCAGATTAAACCCTGTCTTTGTAATAATCATAATGGTATTGATTTCTTTATCAAAATCAACATTAATGGTTGAAACAATATTGTTTACCGTTTGGTTTACTGTTTCTAAATTCACAATAATATTATCCAGCTTTATGCTTGGAGTAACGGGATTGGGTACTAATTTAAATCTTAAATTAGGAGAAGTATACCATTCATTCAGCTTTATTATTTTATTAGCAGGTTTAGGAAATTCGGCAATATTTTGAAATCCTTCTATCTCATAGTTATATAAATTTCCTGAATGACCTTCTTCTGGCAAAATAACTTCGTAAGAATTATTCCCTTTGGGTAATAAGGTAATAGGATAATTAACCTGCTGTAAATGTTTTTTATCAATCTCTAAAAAAACCGGAGAATCATTTTTGTCTAAATAAGTAGATTTCAAAGTTCCTTTTGTAGAAAAATTCACAAAAAGCCCTAATTCCTTTACCAGAAACTCATTATGAGATCTGGACAAAAGCATTTTTTTAAGATAAACCCCGTCCTGATTACCTCCTTGTCCCCAGATAAAGTTAATAGACTGATTAGGTGTAAAATAACTTGCTGTATTGTTGGAAACACTTAAAGATAAATTGGAAGCATAGATATTTTGTGCATAATACTTACTGTACACCCAGGAAAGAGTGTAACCAAGCAAAAACATCAATACAAACCAATACCAGTTTCTTATGATTCTTCTTATGAAATTTTCTATATCAAATAAAGAAAAGGCTCCACTTCTATCTTTTGAAGAATCATTTTTCGCAAGACTTACATATTTTTCAGGAATCATGATTACAGTGTTTTTATGAGTAAGTAGATAGACAAAGCCGTAGTAAGAAGAGAAACTCCTGTTGTTAAAGTCTGTACAGGATCTTTTCCAAAACCATTCAAACTTTTTGCTCTTGTATTCAGGTAAATTTCATCTCCGTTTTGAACATAATAATATGGAGAATTCATCACATCTTCACGGGTAAGATCTATTTTGGCAATCTTGATTCCTTCCGGAAGTTTTCTATGAATCACAATAGTTTTCCTGTCAACCGTTCTGTTAAGCCCACCATTCATTGCAAGTGCTTCTGTAATGGTAAGTGTATTTTTATGTGCAACTTTTTCTCCTGTAACTCCTGTTGTTTCTACATCTCCAAGAATGTAATAAGTAATGCCATCCGTATTTAAACGTACTTCAGATTTTCCATCCTGAAAATTTTCATTTACTTTCAGCTGGATTTCCTGAGTTACCTCTTCAATAGTTCTTCCCTCAGCTTTTATATAACCAATTCCAAACACGTTGATATCTCCTTTCGAATCTACTTTAAGCCCGTTAAAGTAAAAATTCAGGTTACCACCGTTTCTTCCGACATTACCATTAACGTTCGCCATTGCATTATTTACAACCTGTCCGGCATTAGTTCCACCTGATGTATTGTATGTAGAGTAAAACTGAGCGGCATCACCTTTAGGTGTTGTAATAATATTCAAATTAAGAATATCGTTCTTTGTAATTCGATATACCGGTATATTATACGGAACAAGGCCTTCTTCATTAATAACCAAACTCTCATTGGGTTGCATATATCTCACCTCTTTTGTTGTGATACAAGACGTCATAACAAAAGTCAGTAATAAAAGGAATAAATTTTTATAATTCTTCATCAGATTTAAGTTGTTTGCAAAAATAAAAATTAAAACTATTTCTTTACACTATTTCTTAAATAGTATATAAAATTTGGCAAATATGCACCAATAAACCCTAAACACAAAACAATAATCAATAATGAACCCACATTGATATGTCTCAGGGAATTAGCAATAACTATTATGAAAAGATAGTAAGTAATAATATAAAAAGTTGATCTTCTATGAGTAAAACCAAGCTTTAAAAGCTTATGGTGAATATGGTTTTTATCTGCCTTGAACAAAGATGTTCCATTCACCAATCTTATGATCATAACATTTAAAGTGTCTACAATTGGTAAAATAAGAATTGCAACAGCAATAGCCGGAGCCGTAGGCAGATGATAACGGGGTACAGCAGGATCTGTCTTATCAATAAAGATATCTATAAAGCAAATACTGGTAAAAGCAAGCAGGAATCCCAGCAACATGGATCCTGTATCTCCCATAAATATCTTGGTGGCTCTATAATGGGACAAATTATAATATAAAAATGCCAGAACCGACCCTACAATTACAGCAGAAAAAACAACCAAGGGGTAATTATATTCCCCCAGACGATAATAACTGATTCCGAAAAGGGCGCTGCATATCAAAGAATAACCTCCCGCCAAACCATCAATTCCATCGATCAGATTGAATGCATTAATCAACACAATAAATGTAAGGATGCTGAATATAATACTCACATAATAATTAATTTCATAGATACCACAGATCCCAAAAAGGCTTCTGATTCTGATATCCGAGCCAATCACGATCAATGATGATACTACAATTTGGGCAACGAGTTTCTTGTAAGCCCTCATCACCACAATATCGTCCATGATACCTACATAAAGCAGTATAACCAATGATGCAAATAAAAACTTATAGAGTTCAAAAAGTTCATAGGCAAAAATAGACGCACATACTCCAATAGAATAAAATATCGCAACCCCTCCCAGATTCGGAATTTTTCTCAAATGAGAGCTTCTGATTCCCGGTTCATCCATTAAATTTTTCCTTTTGGAAATTTTTATGATGGTAGGAATTGTAAAAAATGTGATTAAAAAAGAAAACAGGAAACCTAACCCTATTTTTACATAAAAAATAGAAATTCCTTTCTCCACTAAGAACAGCTCAAAACTCTGCATTCTTTATTGTTCAGGCACTTACAGTATTAAAGAACTAAATAATGTATCCAAATCAAATATACCTTCGCCTGCATTTGTGTTTATATTAATTTCCGTATCAGCTTTTTCTGCCCTGCAAAAAACAGCAGATAAAAAATTTTCTTCCTTACAGACAAAGATAAAATATAATTTCTATCAAAACGACTATAAGTCAATATATCTTTAATTTTAATATCATTTTTTTTCCTGAAAGCATCAAGCTCAGCACTCATTCTATAAAATAAATTTTCATCTTTTACAAAAGCCAGGTAGGCCAGAAAAGTATAAACACCTTCTAAAATCTGAAAATTTTTAAGCTCTTTTCTCTTGTGAGAGTATATAGATTTTTCAAAAGCAGCCTCTACGTCCTCAACAGCCCGAAGTATATCCAGCCCTTTTTCAGTATGGGTTTTGGAAATAGAATTTTGACGTTCCAGATACTGATAATGAAAAACCTGGGTATGAGCAATGGTTTTACACTCCAGAAGCAGTTGCGGAATCAGCTGGATATCTTCAAAAGAGATTCCTTTTTTAAATCTTTTGGTGTCAAAAAGATCTTTTTTAAATAATTTATTGCAGGCAAAGTAACTTATATCCGAAAATACCGAAAAGTGTGTTTCAAGATCTATTTTTTCCGGCATATTGGGAATCTGTGTCAGTTTTTGAGTAACATTTCCCTTCTCATCCACTTTCTGAATATTACAGATAACCATTTCAGCAGAATGCTTTTCTGCAAGGTTAATCATTTCCTCAAACATAGTCGGAGAAACATAATCGTCACTGTCTACAAATCCAATATAATCTCCGGATGCATGGTCTATTCCATAATTTCGTGCATCACTCAGTCCTCCGTTATTTTTATGAAAAGCTTTTATCTTTTCCGGAAACTGTACTGAAAAATCATTGATAATTTTTCCAGAATCATCCGTACTTCCATCATTCACTACTAAAATTTCGATATTCTGACAGGTCTGATTTATCAAAGAATTCAGGCATTTTTCCAAATAATTTTCGACATTATAAACGGGAACAATGATGGAAACTTTTGAGAGAACGTTTTTCATACATTAAATTTTCGTGAGCCGGGTGTTCAGCCAGCCTCTTTTGGCTTCATCAAAATCTTTTCTTGAACAAGGAATGCAGTTTTCTATATTTTCATCCTCTCCGAAATACCAAAGATTACTGAATGTATCGCGTTTGAAGGCATACTGTCTGTCATCCACCAGCACATAAAACACTTCGTAATGCCTTTCTTTCGGATGCGACTTCTGAATATTGATTCCTTCAATCAGATACCAGACCATTTGTGCCAAAAGCTGATGATTCAATTGATTTTCAGAATAAATATTATAATTAAAAATTCCTACAGATTTTAAGTTTTCACTCAGACCGATCTCTTTCATATAAGCACAGATTTCTCTCCGGTTCAAGCCATTTACCTGTGGATTCATTGAAAAAGGTTCGCCGAAACTTTCAATCGCATCACAATTTACCGTCACCAGATCTGCTTTTCTGAAGAAAGGTTCAGTTTTTTCCGTAGAATTCATCATTTCAGCCAAACGGATAATATCGAACTCCACTTCTTTGATCAATCTTACGGAATCTACCTCATTTAAATGCTTCTGATATCCTAAATGATGATAGTTTTTAATAGAAAAATTCTTTGCACCGAAAATTTTGCTTAAAAAAGTATGTTCGTTGATTACTTCACCTTGTTTCAGGGAAATAATGTTGCTGATTTGAGTATAATTAATATTCTTCGTGTGAAAGTTTAACGCGGAGAAAAGAGAAAACGCAAAGTCATTAGAACCTCCGACAATTACCGGAATCGCTCTTTTATAATAACAGGCCGACAAAACTTCCTGCAAAATATAATGAGAGTCCTGAACCGATTTCCCTGAAACCAGATCACCCAAATCCACAATCGGGATCTCAAAATCCAGTTTCGACAATTTATAAAATTCTTTTCTGATTCCCGTAAAATCCTGGACCTCTGCATCACCGTTCGCTCCTCTGTAATCCGAAACAAACAGAAGAACAATACTGTCTTCCTTTATACCTTTTGTGATCTCATTTCCAATTTGCCAGTTTTCGGTTTTGAAATTTCTTGGTGAAATAATAAAGTCTTCAAAGTTCATGTATAGTCTGCATTAGTTTCACAAACTTACAAAAAACCTCATCAATTTAGCTCATGCCCTATTTTTATTGATAAAAAAATAACGAATTATTAACCTGATATAGTTGTTCTAAATTTTAGAATTTAGAATTTCAAAAACAAAAGTTGTAGAAGTCTCAAATACTCCGCCTTGTGTAGCTCCGAATAAAAATTTCGGTGTTTCTCCTTCTTTATCCAGTAAAATCATTGGTCGCTCCAATCTTCCGAATCGGTTCAGATTCTTTGGAGGAGTGGGTTCCGTGATATAACTTTTCATATTGAGATAGGCCACTTCCGGCTTCGTCCAGTGAATGCCATCTTTTGTGGTCAAATGCAGACCAAATTCATGGTTAAAAAATCCCATATCACGGGCAACCATATGATATTTTCCTTTCTGTTTCCAGACAAAAGCATCTTCAAGCTGAACATTATTGGGTAACGATGAAAAATCGATCACCGGATTTTCTGCAACCTTTTCGTAAGGTCCAAATGGAGAATCTGACTTTGCCAATCCATATTTCCGGTTTCCACGAATTGGTCCTTTCTGAGTTTCATACTCATGCGTATTCCAGGATTTGTAAAACAGCCAGTATTTTCCATCATTTCCTTTTACAAAAGCCGGATTCGTTGTGCAATGATCATCCCACGAACCTTCTTTTCCGGGAAGAAGTAAAGGCTGATCTAGTCTTTTCCATTCTCCGTCAAGGCTTTTTGAAATAGCCAATCCGATTCTTTTGGTATTTGTTTTCCCATTGGAAGTTCCCATGAAAAAAAGTAAATATTCTTTACCAACTTTTTTAATTAACGGATTATGACAAGTCGTTGCATCCCAAAAACCTTCACCTCGCGGAGCCAAAATCACCTGCTTGTGTTGAAACTGATCAAACGGAGAATTGGCTTCTGCCCGGCAAATTTCTGAGCCATTGAGCCAGCCTCCCATTCCTTTTTCTTTTTTCCATCTGGAATAAAAAAGATGAACTTTTCCGTCTTCACCCCAAATCGGAGAGCTACACCAAATGTAATATCCTTCCAAAGCAAGTTGCCTTCCAATTGGTTTTAAGTTGAAATAGGGTTCTTCTTCTGAAGATAATAAACCTGTAAATGATGATCCGAAAAACACAACAGCCATTCCTAAAGCTGAAGTTTTTAGAAATTCTTTGCGCGTGAAAGGTTTTTCCATTGCATTTATTTGAAAGCTAATTTAATATAAGCTTGTAAACTGACCATCCCGCACTTTAGGGTATTTATGAATTTTCAGGGGTTTCGGGGCGGAGGCAAAGCCTCCGCCCCGAAACCCCTGAAAAAAACACCAACTAATTGTTGGTGTTTTTTAAACATTAAATTATTTCTTTTTGGCAACTGTTTTTTTCGCTGTCGTCGCCTTTTTAGTCGTAGCAGCTTTCTTCACAGCAGGTTTCTTTTTCTCCGCAAAAGCTTTCGGATCCTGAGCAGTAATCCATTTTTTAACCTCATCAAGAGAAACGTCTTTCAATTCTTCGCTCTCATATTTGGTATCATCTGCTTTTTTCGGAATTTTAAACATCGCTTTTCCGAATTTTACGAATGGCCCCCATCTTCCGTTTTCAATGGAGATTTTTTCTTTTTCCCACTGTTGAATATATCGGTTTGCTTCTTTTTCCAGCTTGGCATCAATCAGTTCATTGATATCGCTTTGAGAAAGATTTTCAAAATCATATTTCTTTGGAACATTGACGAAAATACTCTGATATTTGATAAATGGTCCGAATCTTCCAGTTCCTTTTGTTACAGGTTCACCTTTATAAGTTGCAATCGGAGCATCTGCCACTTTCTTTTCATTGATAATCTCTTCCGCACGTTTCTGATCTACTGAAAGCGGATCTTCACCTTTCGGAATACTGATAAAAGTTTCGCCCCACTTCACATAAGGCCCGAATCTTCCCACTCCAACCGAAACCGGTTGTCCGTCAACTTCATTTAAATCAAATGGAAGCTTGAATAATTCCATCGCTTCTTCAAAAGTAATGGTTGCAATATTCTGTCCCGTCATTAAGGACGCGAAAACTGGTTTTTCTTCATCATCCGTTTCACCGATCTGAATCATTGCTCCGAATCTTCCGATTCTTGCATGAACATTCTTACCGGTTTTAGGATCAACACCTAGAAGCCTGTCTCCTGTTGCTCTGTCCGCATTTTCTTCTACATCTTCAATTCTCGGATGGAATTTTGAGTAGAAATTCGTCATCATTTCTTTCCACTTCTGGTCACCATTAGCAATTTCATCGAAGCTTTCTTCTACTCTCGCCGTGAATCCGTAGTCCAGGATTTCTTTAAAATTATCTGTTAAGAAATCACTTACGACTTCACCTGTATCCGTAGGAACGAATTTATTTTTATCCCCTCCGAATTTCTCTTCAAGGATTTCTTTTTTAATTTTATCTTTTGTCAAAGAAATTTTCACCACTTCTCTTGTTTGCGGTTCAATTTCTCTTTTGTCAACATATTCACGGTTTTGGATGGTCTGAATAGTCGGTGCATACGTTGACGGACGACCGATTCCCAATTCTTCCAGCTTTCTTACCAAACCTGCTTCTGTATATCTTGCGCTTGGTCTTGTGAATTTTTCTGTTGCTGTAATTTTTTTATAGCCTAAAGTTTCTCCAATGTTTACTTTCGGAAGTAATTTTTCATTGCTTTCTTCATCATCATCTTCAGTTTTTACGATTCCGTAAGCTTTTAGGAAACCGTCAAAAATGATCACCTCACCCTGTGCTTCAAAATGCTGAGGAAGTTTTGCGTTACCAATTTCAATGACCGTCTTCTCGATTTTAGCATTGGCCATCTGAGAAGCTAATGTTCTTCTATAAATTAATTGATATAATCTGTTTAACTGAGCATCTCCGATACTTGTCACCGCAAAATCTGTCGGACGAATGGCTTCGTGGGCTTCCTGTGCTGATGCAGATTTTGTGGTATAATTTCTTGGTGAAGAATATTCTGCTCCGTATTCTGATATAATTTGTTTTTTTGCGCCATCAATAGCTTCCTGAGAAAGGTTTACCGAATCCGTTCTCATATAGGTAATGTATCCTTCCTCATACAGTCTTTGTGCAAGACGCATCGTGTTGGTTACGTTATACCCTAATCTTGAAGAAGCTTCCTGCTGCAATGTAGAGGTTGTAAAAGGTGCAGAAGCAGAACGTGTTCCCGGTCTGGTTTCAACATTTAAAACTTTGAATTCGGCAGTTCTTGCCTGTTCTAAGAATTTTTCTGCATCTTCTTCCTTGTCAAAATCTTTTTTAAGTTTTGCTGAAATCTCCTGCTCAGCTTTATTTAAGAAAATTCCGTCCAATTTGAAACTTGCTTTTGGCACAAATTCACGGATTTCTTTCTCTCTTTCAACAATTAATCTTACTGCAACGGATTGTACTCTTCCTGCTGATAATCCCGGCTTTACTTTTTTCCAAAGAACCGGAGATATCTCAAAACCTACGATTCTGTCCAGCACTCTTCTTGCCTGTTGAGCATTGACTAAGTTCTGGTCTATATCTCTAGGATTTTCGATTGATTTTAGAATGGCATTTTTAGTAATCTCATGGAAAACAATTCTTTTCCGGTTTTCCGGTTTTAATTTCAGTTCTTCCGCCAAGTGCCATGCAATAGCCTCTCCTTCACGGTCTTCATCGGAAGCCAGCCAAACCATTTCGGCTTTTTTCACAGCGGCTTTCAATTCTGTTACCAACTTCTTCTTGTCGGCAGAAACCTCGTAATCGGGACTGAAGGTAGCCAAATCAATCCCCATTCCTTTTTTAGGTAAATCCCGGATATGTCCGAAGCTGGATTTCACTTCGAAATCTTTACCTAAATACTTCTGAATAGTTTTTGCTTTTGCCGGTGACTCGACGATTACTAAATTCTTCGACATTCTAAAAATTTTTTGCAAAAGTAAAGCTTTTTTATTATATAGGTCTGTTTAGAGCATTTTATTTAATAATTCCAAAGGAGCAATGCAAGTTCTATACAGCAATCCTTCGAATGTAAATCCTCTTCCTGACATCTCTACGCGGTACACTAATGAAATAACGATAATCAATAGGGTGACGTAAAATTTTTTATTCAGAATGATTACTTCCGAAGCATACACAGAGCCGCTTTTCCTCAAAAACAAGGCGAAAAGAATAATTACAAAAATCATATGAATATACATCCATCTTCCCCAATCAATAGCCAAGTAAAAAAGAGGGAGGGAAAACAGGAAAGCACCGACTAGTAAAATAGACAATACCTTTCGTTGTTTTAGATATTTTAAATAAAACCCTATATGAAAAACACTTATTCCTACACTCAAGAAATACAATCTATATTCTTTAAAATGGTCTGAAATATATTGTCTTTCATCTATATCCCAAAAAAAGATTCCCCGGGTAAAAACGACTCCTCTTTCTTTTAAAATATTCAAAGACTGCCCTTCATTGATTTCTTTTCCAAAGAGCAAAAGTAAAACAGCAGGGATAAATACCGCAAGAATATATTTCAAATATCTCCCTAATTCTGCCTTTCCCGTTTTCAGGTATAGTGTTATCAAAAAATAAGGGATAAAAAACAAGGTAACTTCATGAAACAGTGTAGCTATGAAAAGAGCCAAACAAAATCCAAACTCTTTTATTCTGGTAAGCTTATTATTATCTGTTGAATATACAAACGCAGCAAATAAAAAGAAGATGATAAATTCTTTTTTTCCAACGTAATCCACACAATTCAGCAAGCCGACAAAACCTACTGAAGAAAGCAATAGAGAAAGATAAAGAAAGGTTGCTTCTTTATATTGTATCAATTTAAAATACCAATAAAAAAATAATGAGATGATAATTACCTGAAAACAATAAACCAGAATATTCAGCTTTATCCCTGTAATATCTTGTAAAAGGAAAAAGAAACTTCCGGACAAGCCTCTTCTTTTAAAACCTCCATCCTGATAATTTACCAGCCAATCCCCTAAAATATAGCCATCTGAACGGATATTATGTAAAAAAGTAAAAACCAGCGTGTAAATTGCTGTTATTGCAATGAGAAAATAAATAAAAATCTTACTATTGAAACGAGAAATAGTTTTTTCTAGCACTGTCATTACTTAGAGGAATTTCCACAAAAAAAGAAACATACAGAATTTTGTTTTTAATCATACATTCCTTTTAATCAAAAGTATGAATTTAAAAACATTTTAGTACTATATGTTTCTCCTAAATATATAAGATGCTAAACTACCTTTTAATAATCTTCGTTATCGTTTCATAATTATTGATTTTAACTAAATAAACTCCAAGAGAAAGACCAGAGACGTCTGCCTGATTATTTTTAAACTGACCGGACAAAACAAGCTGTCCCGCTGCATTATATATCTGAAACTGATATAGCTTACCCGCAGCTCCTTTTATGAACAAGGTATTATGAACAGGGTTAGGATATAAAACAACTGCATCATCTTTTTTATCTACATTCGTTGTTGTCAAATTCCCGGGAGGACTTCCCAATCCGGCAGATACCGTGTTTTTAGGTATTGATCCTAATTCCTCTCCATTCTGATCAAATTTCATTTTTACACATCTGCAGTTCATCCCGAAGTAAGGATCATTATTGTCATGAAAAGCAATCATCCGGTTTGCACTTGATGCAGCGTCAAAAAGAATATTAACTGCTCTTCCGATATAGTTGGAATTAAGGGCATCTGTCCATATTCCAGGATACTGAAAGTTATTTACATTAAATGTTCCCTGAGCAGACTGATTTGCTGTTACACTTCTAAAACCTCTAGACCCGGAGTTTGGATAATTACCCACCTGGTAACCGGCATCATTATACATATAGCCTATCGTAGTAGAAGTACTGTTTCGAACCCTGGTTCCTAAATAATCATTAACCACACTGTAACTTGTCGCTACATTCTTATCTTTTTTATACCACGGAGAGATGCCGAAATCTTTATTGCTCACTATGGCAATTCCAGTCAGGTCAGGAATTCTCCATCCAGCCGGACAAGGATCAAAAGGAGATTTTTTACCTCCTCTTCCCCATCTATCTGCGGCAAGATTAGGCTCTACAGAAAGCCAGTCTGTTCCATTTGTATAGTTAGGCACGGAAGAATTATAAGAAGCAAAGCTACTCGGAATCATATATATCAAAGGATGTCCTACAGCATAAGAAATTATTTTTGCAATTTTTTGCGAAGGCCGATCGGTAGATAAAACATTTGCATTTGATGCATTCGAATAGGTATTATAAGGCACAATGTAATTACCTGAAAGATCATTATAAACAGTAGGAGTAAGGGTAGTATAAGCAACACTGCCGTTGCCTGAAACACTTCCTAAAAAAACATTATAAGTCGATCTGTTATCTGCATTCTGAAATGAAGGAATAGGATCTTTTCTTCCCCACTGATACTGCAATCCTGTTGATGCACGAATTTTTGAAAGTTCCGCCGTTGTCGGAGTCAAAGGATCGGCAGCCTGGGGAAAAGCATCAGTCGCTCCAAGGTTTCTATCCATAAATTCCGTTTTCAAAACATCTCCTTTAGGGATATAGTTTACATAATTAGTAGCTGTAGCATCCGGCAATTCAGTAGTATAATTATAAGTACCCAAGGCAGTATCTGTTACCCAAACATGCCACGACCAGTATACTGGATTTGTAATACTTCCGTTATGCAGCGTTATAACTGCATTACCACTCTGGTTAGGATTGATATTAACAACAATCTTTGAATTATTTAACTCCGAAACTGACCCCGGAGAAGGATTTGTTACTGTTACCGTATTTATTAAAGAAGTATTGGTTGTCCAAAGAACATTAGCTTTTAAATTATTAAAGCTCGCTGCATTTAAGATTGTTTCATTTCCCAGCAACTGGCTCTGTACAGAAAACGCCTTACTTACAGGAATCTCAATGGCAGATAAAGAATTAGATTTTACTATTTGATAGGTATTGGGATTGTTTAAACCTTCTGCATATTCAACAGTTGCATTGAAATATTCGGTTGGAAAGTCATAATCATCGATCACATATAATGGATCCTTTATACATCTGCAAGCATTCGCATCCGATGTTTTCACTGTAGACGTTGGCATATACCAATATTTTCCTTTAATATTAGGCTTGGAAGGATCCGGCACATCAGCCTGATACTGGTCTGAGATCATAAACATTGATCTTGCCCCTACAGCCGGAGTAGTATCAAAATGTCTTGCCATCGTTGCCGTCCACAATCCCATATGATGCTGATCTGTATATTGACCTCCCTGTGAATCTATTGCCAACTGCCCGGTTCCCGGGAAAACACCCATGTTCATTCCACCCACATTAGAAAAATCAAAACCTAAATTTGGATATACTTTTACTCCCTGCAAAAACGAAGGAACATTTGTATTGTTGGGTTTTATAATATGATATCCGTTTGATTCGAATACATCTTTTCCTAAACTTGTTCGCACTCCAAAAGGAGAAAAATCTACACGAATATCATCTACATACGACGGGGAAGCCAGATTTGCCGTTAACATGGAAGGAATTCTCCACCCATTCGGACAAGGATCAAATAATGACTTATCTTTGTATACCGCTGCATTATCAGGATTATTATAATCACTTATAATCTTTCCTTCGGAATTATCTGACCATAAATTAAGCTCAGGCAGTTTATTATCCGTTAACATGGAAGATTTTCCAAACCAGTTTACCATCAGATTTGTATTATTATTGTAATACGCAGGTCCCGAATTATCGTCCTTGTTTACATAAATTAAACTTAATGGATTTTTTACAGCAAGCTGAATATTATTATTCACCGTAGCATTTGAAAGCAAAACAAACTGCCTAAGATTATCAAAGTTGGTTGCATTATCAAAATTTTTTGCTCCACGGTGCCGGATTCTACCTGCCGTGCCTGAAACTTCATAAAAATCTCCACCCTTCATTACCAAAGGAGGAATGGGATCTTTTCTTCCCCACTGGTAAAGCAATCCTCCATTTCTATTCCATTCTGTTCCTGTGATAGAATTGCTTACAGCTCCTAAATTCCGGTCCATCCATTTCCATTCTGAATCAGGAATTACCTCCACAGTTCCATCATTTCTTTTTCTTTTAACTCCCGGAAAACTTTTATAAGTTGATCCATTACCCGGATCTTCTGTCACCCAGACATGCCAAGACCAAAAAATCACGCCATTTACCCTAAACGCAATTACAGCATTGCCTTCTTTCGATTTATTAACGGGAATTTTGATCTTTGCATCTTCTCCGGTTCCAATTATTTCCAGGCTGTAATTTGTATTTGCTTTTATCAACCCGTGAATATCTTCCCACAAAACATCTGCCGTAACATTACCAGAAGGCACTCCGGAAGCGCCAAAAAAAGTATTAGTCTGCCAAACAGCATATGCTTTTTTCACTGGAATATAAATACCGCCATAAGAAGAATTAGGATCAAACGTATAACTATTGGGTGCTTTCGTCCAATCATTCAATAAAGTTTTAGAATATTGTTTTTTTAAGATTCCTTTTTCAGACCTAATCTCTTTTGAAATTTCCAATTTTAAGGAGTCATTTTTCACATTAGAAAAATAAAACACAGGAATCAGGCACATTGTGAATGCGGCTAGCACACGAATAAATTCCGTGTTCTTCAAACTTATTATTCTCAACAAAGTGAATTTTACAAGTTTTAAAATCATAAATGGTAAAAATTATTAATAATTAAAAATTGATATATTTAATTTAAATAAAAACTAAACATATACATTTACTAATAAATTATTCATCATTCATGCTTAGATGCAAAAATATAATAATATTACCCAGAAACAATTAAATTAAGATTAATTTTAACCCAAATAAGTAAAATAAAAAAAGCGACACATTACGTATCGCCCTATTTAAAGCCAAAAGCAGCAATTTATGGTAAGAGATGATTTTTGTACTGCTCAATTGTAAATCTACCGTTCACAATATTTTTAAAACTCGAGAAAACAATAAAGTTAAACATAACCAAAGCTATGATAAAAGTATAAATTGTCTTTTTGGTGTTCTCAGAAGCCACATACATAGCATTTGGAATAATGATATAGGAAAAGCCAATAAAAGCACCCGCCAAGCGCGAAGAAAAAATAGGGTTATTCCTAAAAATAAAATAAAAGCAAATCCCTATAACCGCATAGGTTCTATGATATTCATAATACGGAAACTTTTCTTTCATTTTTGTATCAAAAAAGAAAAGGAAAAAAGTAAGAATAGCCATCATGACCTCAGGAATTCCGAATCCTCCGTTCAATCGTTGTACTGTTTCATCAATATATCCGTTAAAACCTTCCACCAGTTCACTTTGAGAAGCAATATTCGTTAAAAAATCTCCGAAAACACGATATACTTCAAAAGGAGAAAGGATAACAGAAACAACTATAAGGATCAGCATCCAGGTCTTATTCAGAGGAATACGAACCAGCCAGTACATGGGTAGAAACAGATAACACACATTATGAATCCCGGCAGCTATATAAATGAATAAGAGGTAATAAAATAGTTTCCTCTGTTTAATAAACTTAATGGCAAAATAGACTATAAATGAACCCAGGCACTGTCTGATCTGTCCGCTTTCTCCAATAAAAAAACCGGGAATGAACATAAACAACATAAAGGTAAACGGATAAAAAGTATTATCCTCGATGTAATCTATTTTAAAAAAAATCGTGAATATGGCAATTACAAAGGTAAGTATGTAAAAAGGCGCATTGAAAACATTGAGCAGAATCTTATTGATCAATACAAAAAGCCATTCCAGCTCCATAGGTTGCGGTCCTTCTCTATTAAGCGCCTTCATAAAAATGCTTAGATAATCTTTTGTTCCCGAATAAATATAAATCCCACGATAACTTCCATAATCTGGTCCTACCTGATCTCTAAGCCCAGCCACAATCATAAGATATATGCCTAAAAACCAAAGCCATTTTTTATCAACTCTCTTGGAAAACACTTCCTGAAAGCTGAAAATCATCATATAAATAATCGCAATAAGATAATATGGGTGCAGGATACTCATGAAACAGAAGGGTATTTTTTCAACTCATGAGAAGCTACCACAAAGCCGGTCAGGAGTAAGGGTATAAAAAGTCTTGTCTCCCAGAAAAGCCCCACAAAAGCAATCATTACCATATAAGGAGAGGAAAAAAGAAGATATTTTTTTAAAATAATTTGCTGGTCCGAAGTGCAAAGCTGAAACACAAAATACAGACCTAAAATTCCGAAGCATAAACCTGCCAAATTAAAAGGACTTGTAAAATTTTTAACTAAATAAATTCCTTCCGCGAAGGAAATATGTTGGGGAATGAAAAATTTCAACCCTAAATAAGCCGTCAAAAAAGCTATTACAAGAAAAGCTGTTTCCTTTATACAGGTAAGATCCAGTTTCCTTATATTTACAAAAAGAGCTGCAAAGAAAGCAATATTGAGACAAGCTGTTTCTCTCACAAAAGTAGAGACAAAAACCAAGACAAGCAGTAAGAAAAAATCACTGATCTTTTTATATTGAAAATATCTTAAGCTCAATAAAATTCCGAGAAGATAAAAGAAGATTGCAATAATATCACAATTTGTCGGCACATATTGTGTAATCACAATAAAAAACACTGCCAACAAATGCGCAAGCCTTTTTATTCTAATATCCTGAAAAAAAACTGAAGGTTTAATTTTAAAAATCAAATATAAAAGAACTGAAGACAAAACAAAAAACAGACTGTTTACAACAAAAACACTATGATAAAATAAGCTTCCGTGTTTTAAAAGAAAAATCTTTAGCCCCGGAAATCCATTTATAATTTCAGTAAAAATTTCGCCAGCCTGAACACTCAGATAATTAGGAATAACACGGTAAGCATATACTGAAGAAAACATAAAATCCGGTGCTTTCTCCCACATTTTCATATTCACATAAGAAGATTCAAAGCCATAATATGCCATGAATAAAAGAAGGAACGGGAAAATTATGACCAATAAAAGGTCATTTATTTTTTCATCAAACAGTTTATGCATACAAAACAGTTCCTCGAATTAGAATGATTTTGTTTCAAAGTCTTTCTACAAAGACATTATTTGCAAAAGTATAAGTTTTTTTCATTCGGGCTATAAATATTTTATTGATTTTCAAATCAAACTTTCTCTATAAAAATTTTGAACTCCCTCCTAAAAATTTAAATTTGCAAACTTGATTTTATAATGTAATGCATCGTTTCTTTATATTTTTATATTATCTCATCTCAAAAAATAAAATTCTTTCCGTACTTGTTGCGGCAGGAATAGCTGCTTTATGCGTATTTTTTGCTTCAAAAATTAATTTTGAAGAAGACATCAATCAGATAATTCCTAAAAATGAAAAATCGGATCTTACTGCAAAAGTTCTCAAACAACTTAATTTTTCAGATAAAATCATCATTATTATTGAAAATAAATCCAAAGAAGACAATTTTCAGCTTTCAGAAACTGCCGATACTTTTTTAACCCAAATTGAGCCTTTACAAAAATACATTGGTTCTGTTCAGGGAAAAATAAATGATAATGAAATTTCGGAAACCTTCGATTTCGTCAATCAAAACCTTCCTTTATTTTTAAATGAAAATGATTACAGGGAAATTGAGAAAAAGCTTCAAAAAGACAGTATTGCAAAACAGGTTGAAAATAATTATGTTTCTTTAGTTTCCCCAACAAGCTTGGTTACTAAAGATTTCATTAAAAAAGATCCGCTTGGCATTACTTTTTTAGGAATTAAAAAGCTAAACGCACTTAATATCAGTAAAGATTTTAAGCTTGAAGACAATTATATCGTTACCAAAGACGGAAAAAACCTCCTCCTTTTCATCGATCCAAAAAATAAAAGCAACGACACAAAAAATAATGAAGCATTCATTAATCAGCTAAATGAAATAAAGGATAACCTCAACAAGCAATTCAAGGGAAAAACGGAAGTCAGTTATTTCGGTTCACCGGTAATTGCGGTTGCCAATGCCCAGCAAATCAAAAAAGATATTCAAAATACGGTCATTATTTCTATGACGGTACTTTTACTTTTGCTGATTTATTATTTCAGGAACGTTTTTACTCCTTTTATTGTTTTTCTTCCGACAGTTTTCTCCGTTTTATTGGCATTACTCATTTTATACTTTATTAAAGATAAAATTTCAGCCATTTCATTAAGTGTCGGAGCCATTTTAATAGGAATCACCATCGATTATGCACTTCATATTTTAACACATTATAAGCACAATAACAATATTGAAGAGCTTTACAAAGAAATCACACAACCTATTATTTTAAGTAGCGCGACCACAGCAGTTTCGTTTTTATGTTTGGTTTTTGTGCGTTCGGAAGCGTTGAAAGACCTTGGGCTTTTTGCAGCGATCACGGTTATTTTATCTTCCATCACTGCATTGATCATTGTTCCTCAATTATACAAACCGAAGACAAAAGGTGAATCAATTAATACCAATTTCATAGACAAGATAGGATCATATCCCTATGAAAAAAATAAACCTCTTATTATCGGATGTTCTGTTATTATTTTGATATGCCTGTTCGGCTTCAGGCATGTTGGTTTTAATGAAGATATCGGGGATTTAAACTATATTCCTGAAGACCTGAAGATAAGTGAAGCCAAACTTCAGAAACTTTCAGACATTACCTCAAAATCTATTTATACGATTTCTTACGGGAATTCTGAAGATGAAGCTCTAACCAGAAACTCTGAACTGAGCCATTTTTTGGAAAAAGAAAAGAAAGAGGGAAAAGTTTTAAGTTATAATTCTCTCGGAAATATTGTTCTCTCGGAAAAAGACCAACAAAAAAAGATCGAAAACTGGAAAAAATTCTGGGACGTTAATAAGAAAAACCAGACTATTTCAGAATTAATAAAAAATGGAAATCAATTTGGGTTCAACAGTTCGGCATTTAATCAATTTAATGAAAACTTAAATAAAAACTACTCTATCCTCACTTTAAAAGACTACGAAAAAGTAAAGGCCTTACAGATTTCTGAATTTTTAAGCAACGAAAATGGTTTTTACACTGTTTCGAACGTAGTGAAAGTAGATGATAAAAAAAGAGATGCCTTCATCAAAGATGTTGAAAAAAATCATGATGCTTTAGCAATCGACCGCCAACAGATGAATGAAAACTTTTTAGGTCTATTGAAAAGAGATTTTAACACCCTGATCAATTATTCTTTACTGGCCATTATCTTAACGATTATTGTTTTCTTCCGGAATTTTGAATTGACGGTTTTAACGATGTTCCCCATTGTTTTAACGGGAGTTGTAACTGCAGGAATTCTCTATTTTTTAGGATTGGAACTCAATATTTTCAGCACCGTTGTTTGCACATTGGTTTTTGGAGTTGGAGATGATTTCAGTATTTTCCTGACACAGGCCATGCAGAAAGAACACACCACAGGGAAAAATGAACTTCCGACGTACAGAACATCTATTATTCTGGCTGTTTTCACCACAGTACTTTCTATCGGCTCTTTGATATTTGCGAAACATCCGGCATTGCATTCATTGGCTTTAGTAGCATTAATCGGAATGTTCTCTGTAATTATTATTACTTCAACATTATACCCGTTTTGGTTTAGGCTATTAATTACGAACAGAGCGAGGAAAGGTCTTTCACCGATTACTTTCAGATTATTTATCAATTCTGTACTTTCCTTTTTATATTACGGATTAGGAGGGTTATTTTTCTCAGCAGGAAGTATTTTTGCGAAAAAATCAAAAGGAAAAACATTAAAGGTTATCAAATTAATTTTAGCTAAATTTTTAGTTTCCGTTTTATATACAAATCCATTTGTAAAGAAGAGACTTATCAAAAACCCTAATGAAGATTTCAGCAAACCTGCTGTTATTATTGCCAATCACACTTCTTTTCTTGATACATTGGCTTTAGCGATGGCCAACCATAAAATTATCTATCTGGTCAACGACTGGGTTTACAATTCGCCTATTTTTGGAAAAATGGTAAAAGCTTTAGGATTCTATCCCGTTTCTCAAGGCATAGAAAATGGCATGGATAAGCTGAAAGAAAAAGTAGCGCAAGGATATTCATTAGTAGTCTTCCCGGAAGCAGAACGTTCATACACCAATGATGTAAAAAGATTCCATAAAGGGGCATTTTATATTGCGGAAGAATTAGGATTAGACATTCTTCCCGTTTATATCCATGGAAATTCTGAGGTACTTCCAAAAGGGGATTTTATCATTTACGACGGAGCAATTACTGTAAAAATTGGTGAACGAATCCATAAAGACGATCTGAATTTTGGGAAAACGTATTCGGAAAGAACAAAAAAGATAAATGCTTATTTCAGAGACCAATTTTCAAAGCTCAGAAATGAATTAGAAGATGAAAGCTATTTTAAAAAGAAATTATTTTTAAGCTTCTTATATAAAGACCCCGAAGTCGTAAAAGAAGTAAAAGATGATTTTAACAAAAAGAAATCGGTCTATTTTGAGCTGAACAGACATCTTCCAAAAGACGGAAATATTCTGCATATTGCTGATGATTACGGTCAAACAGATGTTTTGCTTACTTTACAGCAGGCAGGCAGAAAAATATTCAGTTTTATTATTGATCCTGAAAAACGTGAAGTTGCCCGGCATAATTATATTACGAAACAAAGAAAAATCAGATACATCAAGGATTTTCCTGAAATCAATAAAGAAATTGATGCCATTTTGATATCAGCTGATTCGTTTGATCTCAGCAGTCTAAAAGCGCTTCCTCCGAAAATTATTTTTATCAGCGAAGGAAATATTTCTTTTGAACATGCAAATTACAGATCAGAATTCAGCTCAACTTCAATAAAAACATATAGACATACATAATATACCACCGAAAAACATATTTTTGTAAATAATAATAAACACATGAAGAAGAATATACTTGTACTGTATTATACTCAGACAGGACAACTTGAAGATATTGTAAAGAACATAACCCGCCCTTTTGAAGATAAAAAAGACGAGTACCATGTTACTTACTATAATATTCAGATGAAAGAGGACTTTCCTTTTCCCTGGCCCAATGATGTATTCTTTAATACATTTCCTGAATCGTATTTACAGATTCCCAGTGAAATTCTTCCGCCATCTGATGAGGTATTGAATACAAAATATGATCTTATCATTTTCGGATATCAGGTTTGGTACTTAACTCCGTCCATCCCGATCATTTCATTCCTGAAAAGCGGTTATGCGGAAAAGATCCTGAAAGACACTCCTGTTGTTACGATTTCAGGAACAAGAAATATGTGGATGTTCTCCCAGGAAAAACTGAAAGTATATTTAAAAGACATGCAAGCCAGACTGGTAGGAAATATCGCTTTGGTAGACAGACACGACAACTATACAAGTGTATTGACGGTGATCAGATGGATGATCGGCGGACAAAAAGAAAAATCTGGGCTACTTCCTGCAGCCGGAGTTTCGGATGAAGAAATCAACGGATCAGTGAAGTATGGGAAAATTATCGAAAAACATTTCAGCAATAATGATCTAGATACACTTCAGCCGGATTTGGTAAAAAACGGAGCCGTAGAAATCCGTCCATTCCTGGTAAGAGTAGAGAAAGTAGGAAACAAAATTTTCACGATCTGGTCTAATCTTATCATGAAGAAAAAAGAGAAGCGACCATTGCTGATCAAATTCTTTAAGGTATATTTGATGGCTGCGATATGGATCATTTCGCCTATCGTATTGGTTTTACACCTATTAACAACACCTATCTTTTGGTTTAAAAGAAAAAAACAGAGAGAATATTTACAAGGAATTAATTTAAAATAGAATGTACGACGTATTTATAACAAAAGCATCAAAATACTTACCCAATGAGCCGGTTTCTAATGACGAAATGGAAACGTATCTTGGTTATATAAATGGTGCAAAATCTAAAGCCAAAGCACTTATTTTAAGGAATAATAAGATTACGACAAGATATTATGCTTTAGACAAAGAAGGAAACCCTACTCACACAAATGCTCAGATCACAGCAAAAGCGATTGAGGGACTTTTTGATGAAAATTTCAAAAAGGAAGACATGAAATTATTGTCTGTCGGAACAACATCACCGGATCAGATTCAGCCTTCGCACGCTTCAATGGTTCATGGTGAGCTAAACATCGGAAGATCTATTGAAATTAATACCGCAACAGGACTTTGTAATTCCGGAATGAATGCTCTGAACTACGGATTCCTTTCCGTAAAAGCAGGAGTGCAGGAAAAAGCTGTTTGCGCAGGTTCTGAAAGAATGTCTGCATGGATGACAGCAGATAAATTCAACCATGAAGCAGAAAACTTAATTTTGCTTGAAGAGAGACCAATTATTGCTTTCAAAAGAGAATTTCTGAGATGGATGCTCTCCGACGGAGCAGGAGCTTTCTTGCTGGAAAATAAACCAAGAGAAAACACAACGAATTTAAAGGTGGAGTGGATCGATTTCTATTCCTATGCTCACGAGATCGAAGCTTGTATGTACGCTGGCTGCGAAAAGCAGGAAGATGGAAGCCTGAAATCCTGGGCAGATTATCCATCAGACGAATGGTTAAAACAATCGATCTTTGCATTAAAACAGGACACAAAAATTTTAGATAAATACATTCTGGTAAAAGGTGCTGAAAGCTTAAGATCATCTTTTGACAAACATCAGCTTGATCCGGAATCTGTAGACCATGTTTTGGCACATATTTCTTCAGGATATTTTAAAGAAGGTTTAAAAGAAGAATTTGCCAACGTAGGTTTGGATTTCCCTTGGGAAAAATGGTTCTACAATCTTTCTGAAGTTGGAAACATCGGAGCAGGGTCTATTTTTATTGCCTTAGAACAATTAATGAATTCAGGAACCCTGAAAAAAGGAGAAAAAGTACTTCTTTGTGTTCCTGAAAGTGGAAGATTCGCGTATTCTTGTGCTTTGTTAACAGTTTGCTAATGGAAAACAAATTACCAACATTCGACCAAAACTTTGTGGAAAGCTTAATTCCTCAGCGATTTCCTTTTGTAATGGTAAACAGCATTACAGAATACTCTGAAACACAATTGGTTTCAGGATTTGAAATAAAAGAGGAAAATATTTTTGTTCAGAACGGAACTTTTCAGGCTTCTGGTTTGGTAGAACATCAGGCGCAGAGCGTGGCTTTACACACCGGCTACAAATATTATTTGTTGGGAAAAGAAGCCCCAACTGGTTATATTGGCGCTATCAAAACTTTTGAAGCCATACAATTACCAAAATTGGGAGACAAACTAACTTCAGAAGTTTCTATTATTAATGAAATGATGGGGGTAACTCTAGTAGATATTGTAACAAAAATCAACGATGAGGTTATTGCAAAATCCCAGATGAAAACGGTTGTAATGTAATTTATACTTTAATAGACCTCATAGGTTTTTGAAATCTATGAGGTCTGGTAAAATAAAATAGAAATTTCAATGGAAATCAAGGAAGAAAATATCATCAATATCCACAACTTTCTGCCGCATCGCAAACCGATGCTAATGGCAGATTATATTCTGGAATTAACCCAGGAAAAAGTGATCACTTCCTTTGGAATAAAAGAAGACAATATTTTTGTCCACAACGATGAATTCGTTGAAGCAGGTTTGATTGAAAATCTCGCGCAGACCTGTTCATCCATTCTCGGACAAAGTTTCTTCGAAAATCCTGATGTAGACACAAAAGTCATTGGTTTCATCACCAATATTAAGAAAATTGAAGTTTTCGCCTTACCAAAAGTTGGTGATAAGATCATTTCAAAAGCTTCTTTGATTTCTCAGTTTGAAAACATCTGCCATATTTTTTGTGAGACATTTAATAATAATGAATTGTTGATACGGGCTGAAATTAATTTGTTTATTCAAGAAGTAAAACACTAAACCAATGAAAAAACAAGATCTTCCTCAAGACGAAAGCAATCTGAAGTCGGCCAACATGACCGAAGTGTTGTATGTGACTGACGAAAATGATAATTACACCACAGCAAACAGCGTTGGCTGGGACGCTAAAAAAGCAGCATTGGAAGAATCGATGGAGCTGATTCATGAGCGTATTGAAGAAGCCAGACAAAATGTTGCCAATAATATCGTAAGTCCGATTATTTATTTCATGGAACTGAATAAAATGGATTTACAGGTTCTTGCAGCCTATGTCGGAATGTGGCAATGGCGGGTTAAAAGACATGCAAAACCGAAAATTTTTAAAACACTAAACCAATCCGTACTGAAAAAATATGCCGATGCTTTCGGAATTTCAGTGGATGAATTAAAAAACTTCAACGGAAAATAATTGATCTTAAAATAAATGTAAAGTTTGTCATTCTGAAAACGAAGAATCTCTACAACAATCTAAGACACAAATTATTTCTCGAGAAAAAAGAGATAAGCAAAAATGAAACTTAATTTTGAACACCATCAGACCGCACATTGCGAAAACGGTGTCGCCTCTAATTTACTATTAAACAAAGGGTTAAAACTCAGCGAACCCATGATCTTCGGAATCGGTTCCGGATTGTTCTTTGTGTATCTGCCCTTTTTAAAAGTGAATTTCGCTCCCGGTTTTAGTTATCGCCCGATGCCAGGTGCGATTTTCAGCAAAGCGGCAAAAAGGCTGGGAATAAAAATTAAAAGAATCAAATTCTCAAATCCGGCAGAAGCTCAAAAAGCTCTGGAAAAAAACTTAGAAAATAATATTCCGACCGGTTTGCAGGTTGGCGTTTTTAACCTTACCTATTTTCCTGAAGAATATAAATTTCACTTCAATGCCCACAACCTGGTTGTTTACGGAAAAGAAGACGGAAAATTCCTGATCAGTGATCCCGTGATGGATTATACAACCTCTCTTACCGAAGCCGAACTGGAAAAAGTGCGTTACGCGAAAGGCGCTCTTCCTCCGAAAGGTCATATGTACTACCCTACTTACATTCCCGAAAATGTAAATCTGGAAGAAGCCATCAAAAAAGGGATCAGAGATACCTGTAAAAATATGCTCGCTCCAGTTCCATTAATTGGCGTGAAAGCAATGCGTTGGGTGGCAAAAAGTATCCCGAAATGGGCTGAGAAAAAAGGTACAAAAGTAACCAATCATTATCTCGGACAATTGATCAGAATGCAGGAAGAAATCGGAACCGGAGGTGGCGGTTTCAGGTTTATTTACGGCGCTTTCTTACAGGAAGCAGCTGTGATCCTTAAAAATGATGAACTAAAAGAATTATCAAAAGAAATTACAGTTATTGGTGATCTTTGGAGAGATTTTGCCGTAGATATTGCAAGAGTTTATAAAAACAGAAACTCGAAAAGTGACATTTATAATCAGCTTTCAAAATCGATGTTGCATATTGCCGATCTGGAGGAAGCTTTCTATAAAAAACTGAGAAAAGCGATCTAAATGGAGAATTTTATTGAGATTAAAAATTTATATAAAAAATATAAAAATGCAGAAGAGTTTTCTGTAAATGACATCTCGTTGAATATTAAAAAAGACGAGATCTACGGAATTCTAGGTCCAAACGGAGCCGGAAAAACAACGTTAATTTCCATGCTTTCAGGTTTAATAAAGCCTACTTCAGGAAGTTTTAAAATCAATGGATTGTCTCCACAAAAAGATGGTTTTAAATTAAGGCAGATCATCGGCATTGTTCCGCAAGAATATGCTTTATATCCTACTTTGACCGCTAAAGAAAATCTGATGTTCTTCGGAAGTCTGTACGGTTTAAGCCACAAAAAATTAAGAAACGCCATTGATGAATCTTTGGAAATCATGGGCTTATCAAAATTTGCTGATAAAAAAGTAGAACAGTTTTCCGGAGGGATGAAGCGTCGCTGTAATCTGATTGCGGGAACCCTTCACAACCCGAAAGTTCTTTTTCTGGACGAACCAACCGTTGGCGTTGATGTTCAGTCAAAAAAAGCCATTATCGACCATCTTATGGATCTGAATAAAAAAGGCACCTGCATCATTTATACCTCGCATCACCTTTCGGAAGCGGAGGAATTCTGTACAAAAATTGCCATCATCGATCACGGAAAAATCCACGCGGTCGGGACCCCTGAAGAATTGGTGAACAGAGTTGCCAGTGCTGAAAATTTAGAAGATGTTTTCATTTCATTAACCGGAAAAGAATTAAGAGATGTTGTTGTATAAACTGTGGAGAAGTTTCGTTAAGGAAATCCTTTTGCTGAAAAGAGATATCGGAGGAATCGTCATTATTTTCGTGATGCCTTTATTATTAATTATTACCATAACCTTAATTCAGGATTCTACTTTCAAAAATTTAGAAGGTTCAAAAATCCCGATCATTTTCATCGATAATGACAAGTCCGAAGTTTCAAAAAATATAAAACAGGAGCTCGAAGGCAGCAAAACATTCGAATTACTGACCAATTTTACGGAAAAATCTGCTCAGGATGCTGTTTTTGGCGGCGATTATCAAATGGCAATTGTTATTCCTGAAAATTTAACAAAAGATATTAATTCAAATATTGATTCTAAAGTTCAGACCATCGTCAGTTCATTTGGTCTGGAAACGGATTCTTCCGCCGTGAAGAAAACGGTTTCAAAAGCAAAAGATATTCATCTGTATTTTGATCCCGCAACCAATATCGGTTTCAAAAACAATGTGATGAATGCCGTGAACAAAATGGTTTTTGAGATCGAAAATAAAAAGATTTACAAAGCTTTCCAGGATCAGCTGGGAACAACAGAAAATCTGGAACAAAATAAAAACTTGATCAGCTTTAAAGAAATCACCCCGAAAAAAGGCAATATGGATGTCATGCCGAATTCCGTTCAGCACAACGTTCCGGCTTGGGCTCTGTTTGCCATTTTCTTTATTGTGGTTCCTTTATCGATTAATTTAGTGAAAGAGAAAAGTCAGGGAACAAGCGTGAGAGCGAGAATCAGTCCGACTCCCTACTTTATCCATATTTTAGGAAAAACATTTACCTATCTTATCATTTGTGTCATCCAGTTTTTACTGATGGTTGCCGTAGGAGTTTATCTTTTCCCTTACATGGATTTGCCACAGTTCGACGTGACAGGGAAAATGTTTCAGCTTATTGTTGTGACTTTATTTTCAGGTTTGGCAGCGATTGGTTTTGGTGTTCTATTGGGAACTGTTGCCAATACCCAGGAACAGTCTGCACCATTTGGTGCAACTTCTGTCGTCGTTTTGGCGGCTGTCGGCGGAATCTGGGTTCCGGTATTTTTAATGCCAGAATTTATGCAGACCATCGCCAAATTCTCTCCTATGAATTGGGGCTTAAATGCGTACTACGATATCATTTTAAGAAACAGCGGAATCGGAGGAATTGCGAAAGAAATCACTTTCTTATTTTTATTTTATGTAGCCATGGTCGCTATTTCATTATTTTACGAAAGAAAACAGAATGCAGTCTAAAGAAAATTTAACTTGTACAGAAGAAGTACGTGTAAGATTCAATGAAACAGATCCTTTGGGAATTGTCTGGCACGGTCATTATATTGTGTATTTTGAAGACGGAAGAGAAGCTTTCGGCAGGCAGCACGGTTTAACCTATCTTGATATTCAGAAAGCAGGTTATGTTACGCCGATCGTAAAAAGTACCTGTGAACATTTTCTTCCTTTAAAATATGGAGAAACATTCAAGATTGTAACAACTTTCGTCAATTCAAATTCTGCGAAATTGATTTACAGATACGAGCTTTTTAACGAAGAAAATAAATTGGTCTGTTCAGGAGAAACCATTCAGGTTTTCCTGGATTCTGACAACAATTTATGCTTGTATAATCCGGATTTTTTTCAGGCCTGGAAAGATAAAATGGGATTATAATGAGGAAAGAAGTTTACATTACAGATTACAACTGTGTCACACCTTTAGGTTTTGATGTTTCTTCGAATTGGAATGCACTTTTAGAAGGAAAATCAGGCGTAGCTTTACATAAAATCATAGAAAATCAGGAGCCTTTCTATGCTTCTATGATTGATTCTGAAAAGTTGAATGAAGAATTCAATAAAGACTTCGACAATCAGAATTTCACAAGGCTTGAAAAAATGTTTTTACTAAGCTTAAAACCTTTGGTTGAAAAACATCAGATTTCAGACGAAACGGCATTTATTTTATCGACCACAAAAGGAAATATCAGTTTACTAAAAAATCAGAAGACTTTACCGGAAAGCGTTTTTCTTTCCAGTTTAGCTCAAAAAATTGCTGACATTTTCGGATTTAAAACAAAACCGATTGTTGTTTCAAATGCCTGTGTTTCAGGAGTAATAGCGATTGCTGTGGCTAAAAATATGATTCAGGCAGGAAAATACAAAGATGCTTTCGTAATTGCCGGAGACGAAATTTCGGAATTTGTGATTTCAGGTTTTAATTCTTTTCAGGCAATCGGAAAGGAAATTTGTAAACCTTATGATAAAAACCGTGACGGAATCAATATTGGTGAAGCGACTGCAGCGGTTTATATCACTTCAGAACGAAATCAAAACGAAAAATTTAGTTTTAAAGTTTTAGGAGATTCAGCCATCAATGATGCCAACCATATTTCCGGACCCTCAAGAACTGGTGACGGATTATTTGCAAGCATTAAAAACGCAATGACAGAAGCCAATATTCAAACAGAAAAAATCGATTTTATTTCTGCGCATGGAACGGCAACAATATACAACGACGAAATGGAAGCCATCGCTTTCAACAGAATGCAATTACAGAACGCTCCCCTGAACAGCATGAAAGGCTATTACGGTCATTGTTTGGGAGCATCGGGTTTATTGGAAAGCATTATTTCCATGGAAAGTGCTTTGAACAATACTTTAATTCCATCTAAAAATTTTGAAGAAACGGGGACTTCCCAACCTTTGAATATTATTAAAGAAAACCAACCTGCAGAAATCAAATATATTTTGAAAACAGCTTCAGGTTTTGGCGGGTGTAATGCTGCAATTGTTTTGGAAAAATGCTAAAAATGAAAATGATGAAGAAAACAGACATTTGCACCATAGAAAATTCAAAAATAGTTCTTAACAATAATATTATTTTTGAAATCCCAACTGAAAATTTTTCAGATTTTGCGAAAGAAGTTTATAAAAGTTTAGCATTGAATTATCCTAAATTTCATAAAATGGATAATTTAAGCAAACTCGCTTTTCTTGCTTCTGAAATGATTTTAAAAGACGAAGACCACAGCAGAACAGCTTTGGTTTTTGCCAACAGATCATCAAGTTTAGATACCGATTTCAAATATCAGGAAAGCATCAATTCTCAGGAAAACTATTTTCCGAGCCCTGCGGTTTTTGTTTACACCTTACCTAATATTTGCGTTGGCGAAATCAGCATCAAACATAAAATGCAGACAGAGAATGCTTTTTTTGTTTTGGACGAATTTGATGAACAATTTTTAAACGATTACTCAGTACAGATTTTGCAGTCAGGCAAGGCTGATAAAGTATTGTGTGGCTGGGTAGAACTATATCAGGAAAGTTATAATGCTTTCGTATATTTGCTGACATTATAAATTTGATAATTTGAAAATGTGCCGATTTGATATTGTAAATCATGTCAATAAAGCACAGCAATTATTTAACAGAATATTTTAATTTAAATCATTATCTGATTAATACATTCTCAAATTATCTTATTAACATATTTTCAAATTAATTTTATGGAAAACTTAAGAGAAGAATTAAAGCACAAAATCATCGAAGTTCTTAATTTAGAAGATGTTGCAGTAGAAGAAATCAAAGATACAGATCCTTTATTCGGCGGAGGTCTTGGTTTGGATTCTATCGACGCTTTGGAATTGATCGTGCTTTTGGATAAAGAATACGGAATCAAATTAGCCGATCCGAAAAAAGGAAAGGAAATTTTCTCTTCTATCGACACAATGGCGAAATTCATTGAAGAAAACAGAACGAAATAATTCAAATTTAGCCATGTATCAATTTACAGTGTAACAATATTGGTAAACTGTAAATTGATACATGGTTACATTATAAAAATAAATGGGTCAAAAAATTGCCATAACAGGAATGGGCATCATTTCCGCCATTGGAAACAATGTGGAGGAAAATTTGGGTTCCCTGAAATCCGGAAAACACGGAATTTCAGACATTAGCTTGTTTGAGACTCGTCATTCCGGAAATATTAAAACCGGCGAGATCAAATTGTCTAATGAAGAGCTTGTTGAAAAGCTTCAGTTGAATGAAGACAATAATGCGACAAGAACCTCTTTGTTGGGAATGATTGCTGCAAAAGAAGCCGTAGAAAGTGCCGGAATTTCCGATATTAATGAATATAAAACCGGGCTTATTTCTTCCACCAGCGTGGGCGGAATGGACGTTACCGAAAAGTATTTCTATACCTACGAAGATTTTCCTGAAAAGCAAAAATATATTGACGCTCACGATGCGGGAAATTCATCATTGCTGATTGCAGATTATTTGGGCTTAAAAGGTATGGTTTCAACGATCAGTACGGCTTGCTCATCTGCAGCAAATGCCATTATGATGGGTGCAAAACTGATTAAAAACGGCGTTTTGGATCGTGTGATTGTCGGCGGAACAGATTCTCTTTCAAAATTCACTTTGAATGGTTTCAATACGCTTATGATTTTGACAGATTCTTACAACACACCTTTCGACAACGACAGGAAAGGTCTGAATCTGGGTGAAGCAGCTGCTTTCATCGTTTTGGAGTCCGACGAAATTGTGAAAAAAGAAAACAAAAAAGTAATTGGTTATCTTTCAGGATATGGAAATGCAAACGATGCGCATCACCAAACCGCTTCCTCAGAAAACGGGCAAGGTGCCTATTTAGCGATGGAAAAAGCATTGAAAGTTTCAGGGTTGGATAAAGAAAACATCGATTACATCAACGTTCACGGAACAGCAACACCAAATAATGATTTGTCTGAAGGCATTGCAATGATCCGAATTTTTGGGGAAAATAAAGTTCCGGAATTCAGCTCTACAAAAGCGTTTACAGGTCATACTTTGGCCGCGGCTGCGGGAATTGAAGCAGTTTATTCGTTGTTAGCCATTCAAAATAATGTTATTTTTCCTAATTTGAATTTTAAAAATAAAATGGAAGAATTTGATTTGACGCCGGTTACCGAACTGAAAGAGAAAAATATCAACCATGTACTTTCAAATTCTTTTGGTTTTGGAGGAAACTGTTCAACTTTAATTTTCTCAAAATCATGAGTACAGTTTACATCAACAGTGCAGCCTGCATCTCAGTTCAGGATACTTTAAATGAAAATTTTTTCCAAAATCTTAAGCCTGAAAACTCGGCTCAGGTTTTAAAAGCTATTGAACCTAATTATAAAGAATTCATTTCGCCTGCAGCAAGCAGAAGAATGTCTAAAACGGTAAAAATGAGTTCCGTAGCGTCACAATACGCTTTGAAAGAAGCCGGAATCGAAAATCCTGATGCCATCATTGTCGGAACAGGAATGGGCTGTTCCCAGGATTCTGAAAAATTTCTAAAAAACGTGATTGATAATAATGAAGAGTTTTTGACTCCGACGTTTTTTATTCAATCCACACACAATACGGTTGCAGGGCAAATTGCTTTAGGTCTGCAATGTCACGCGTATAATTTCACGTATGTAAACACTTCTTCATCTCTCGAATTTTCATTTTTAGATGCTAAATTACAAATCAATGATGATGAAGCAGAAAACGTTTTGGTAGGTTCAACCGACGAGCAAACCGACCGAACAATGGAATTGTACAAATTAAACAAAACCATTAAAAAAGAAGAAAATTTTCCCGTTGATTACCTGCACTCAACAACAGATGGTGTCATTTGGGGCGAAGGAGCCAGCTTTTTTGTTTTAGGAAAAGATAAAACAGAAAATTCTTATGCTCAATTGAAAGATGTTCAGATCAATAGCAAATTAGATTTGGAAGAAACTCAACAATTTATCGAAGATTTTTTAGCTAAAAATAATTTAACTAAACATCATATTGATGCAGTTATTTTGGGTTACAGCGGAGATGCGAAATCGGATGTCTATTATACAAAGGCAATGGATTTGTTTGAAAATTCAGCGTTGTTATATTACAAACATTTGAGTGGCGAATTCAATACGGCAAGTGGTTTTTCAACGTTTATGGCTTGTCATATCCTGAAAAATCAGGAGATTCCGGAAGTAATGATGATTAATTCTGTGGAAAAAGAGGAAGTGAAAAACATTTTACTTTATAATCATCTTGGAGGAAATGATCATAGCTTGGTTCTGTTGGGGAAAGCCTAATTATTTTTGGTTCAAAATAATCAGTTTGTTTGTCATTCTGTAGGAATCTCGACATAGATTTTAACGACACTTAGATTCCACGCTGCACTTCGTTTCGCTCTGAATGACAAAAATGCTGTTTATAACTGAATATTTTAATTCAAAAATCAAAAAACAATAAAGATGAAACACTATCCATTTATCCTATTTTATCTTTTCTGTAACGTTTTTGTTTATGCGTTTCACGGAACTTTTGGAGTGTATTTCTTTTGTTTCTTGCTGTTTTCAGCGGTTGTTGTTTGGGGTTCTTTCGATATTACATTGGGATATTTCGTCAACAGTATTACTCATAAAAGAACAAAGATCAAGGAAGTGGCTCTGACTTTTGATGATGGTCCAACAGAATTTACTCCGAAATATTTAGATCTATTAAAAGAAAATAATGTAAAAGCTACGTTTTTCTGCATTGGGAAACAAGTTGAAAAACATCCCGAAACGTTTCAAAGAATTATTGCCGAAGGTCATACGATCGGAAATCATACCTTTTCACATTCGAATGCGACAGGTTTTTTATCAACCTCGAAAATGGTTGAGGAAATTGAAAGATGTGATAAAGTGATGTTGAAACTCGGGAATTTAAAGACCAATTTATACCGACCACCTTTCGGCGTTACCAATCCGAATATTGCCAAAGCCATCAAAAAAACTCACAAAAAAAGCATCGGCTGGAATGTCCGTTCATTGGACACGATTACAGAAGATGAGAAAAAAATTTACCGGAAGGTCACCAAAGGATTAAAAAAAGGAAGTATCATTCTTCTTCACGACACTTCGGAAAAAACGTATAATGTTTTGGCGGATTTATTAGTATTTTTGAGGCAGAAAAATTATTCAACTTTTACGGTTGATTCAATGATAAAAAATCAAAAAAAATGATTAAAAATATTGCTTTCATCGCCTATTTATTGGTTTCAAGCTTCTTTTTTGCACAAAACACGGCAATGTCTGGAGCGGAAGCAAAAGCATTTGTAGCCAAAGTTTCGTCTGAGACCAAAGAAATAAAAACCTTACAGGCGGATTTTACCCAAACTAAGAAAATGGATTTTTTGGATAAAAGTATCGTAACGTATGGAAAAATGTCTTTAAAAACCCCGAATATGCTGAGCTGGAAGTATACAAAACCTTATCAATACAGCATTGTTTTTAAGGATAATAAAATTTTAATCAACGATCAGGGGAAAAAATCTTCGGTCGATGCAAAAAGCAAAACTTTTGAGAAAATTAATAAGCTGATCGTCGGAAGTTCAAACGGGCAAATGTTCAACGATCCTGAATTTTCTGTAACGTATCTGAAAAATGCGAATTCCAATATTGCAAAATTTACCCCGAAATCAGCTCAATTGCTGAAATATATTAAGCAAATTGAATTGAGTTTTCCGAAAGGTCAATCAACGGTTTCACAGGTTAATATGACGGAAGCTTCGGGAGATACAACGAATATTGTTTTCAAAAACACAAAAATCAATGCGTCGATTGCTGCTTCAGAATTTAGCTTATAGTCTGATTTTTTTGTTGTTTGTTTCGTGTAAAACCTACAAACTTACGGACGTAAAATCTGTTTTCAATTCTGAAAAAACGGTTGAGAATTTATATTTTTCTTCCAGTGAGGATTACGTTTATAAATGTCAGATGGATATTTATAAAAATCACGTCAGCGGAATTTTAATTATTAAAAAGATCAGCGAAACGACACATCGTGTTGCAATGACTTCTGATTTTGGAAATAAACTGATTGATTTTGAAATCTCGGACAGCAATTTTAAACTCAATTATGTTCTTCCTGATTTGGATAAAAAAATAGTCATTAACTTTTTAAAGAACGATTTCCAGCAGCTTTTAAAACAAAAATATCCGGTAACAGAAAGTTTTGAAAACGAAAATTCTAAAATTTACTTGTCAAAAATTGACAAAAAAGGGTATTATTTATTTTTCAGCAAAGAAGATAATTTACTGAAACAAATCATCTACACGAAAAACAATAAGGAAAAAATCGATTTTACTTTTGATGCAAAAAAACATATCTTCGCAGATAGTTTGAATCTTCGACATAAAGATTTCAAAATCAATATAAAACTATTTCAAATAACCGAAACGGAATAATTTCATGAAAAAAATCGCATTTTTACTCTCTATACTCATTTCAAGTTTATCTTTTGCACAGGCTACTTTCACTCCGGGAATAAGAGGTGGAGCCAACTTTGCAAAATTTACAGAAAATGATGGGGGAATTTACAATTGGTTTGAAGCAAGTGATGATTACTGGGCAAATGACGAAAAAGTACGAACAAGCTATATCACAGATTTTTATATTGGTGCATTCGGTAACATCCGCATTTCCAAACTGTATGCCTTACAGCCGGAAATCAATTATTCCAGACAGGGAACCATTATGAAAACAAGTACGCAGGAAATTAAATCTGAACTGTCCTACCTTTCTCTTCAGGCTGTAAACAAATTTTATTTTAATAATTTTAACTTACATGCAGGGATAAGTATAGATATTTTGATCAATGATAAAAATTTTGACCCTTACAATAAAAAGAACGCAGATCTTGGGCTTCTAGTAGGGGCTGGTTATGATATCACTAAAAACTTTGGTATTGAAGCCAGATTTAAAAAAGGAATGATCTCTCAAATCAAAACAACGAGTGAAGATCACACCAACTTACTTTTCCAGACAGGAGTTTACTATACCTTTAATAACACAAAAAAATAATTTATGCAGACTATCCTCACAGGTTTTTATACTCTTGAATCATACGAACAGGCAGAAAACGGAAGTTTTACTGCCAACATTTCCCTCAATAAAGATCACGATATTTTCAAAGGGCATTTCCCGGGAAATCCTGTAACTCCGGGAGTCTGTATGATGCAGATCGTAAAAGAGCTGACTGAGGAATTTACAGGTAAAAAATTGTTCCTAAAATCGGCTTCCAATGTGAAATTTATGGCGATCATCAACCCGTTTGAAACACCGGATCTAACTCTGCAACTGGATATTAACGAAGGCGAAGAAGAAATCAAAGTAAAAAATACGACATCTTTTGGCGAGACTATTGCATTAAAAATGTCAGTAAACTACCAAAAAACAGCAAAATGAAGCTAATTTTTTCATTCTTAACGGCTTTTATTCTTTTTTTCCAATCGGGTCTTGAATCTTTGAGAGAGAGTTATGCAAAGGCAAATTCGTCCAATTCAAATACGGAGGCATTCATCAATATTGCAGAAAAAACATCCGGATCAGACGCTGTAATTCAGGGCTATAAAGCTGCAGCCAAAATCATGGAAGCCAAAATTACCAAGAGCAACAGAAAAGCTTTGGTAAAATCCGGAGCAACAAACCTTGAAGCTGTTATTAAAAGCAATCCGAACAATGCTGAACTGAGAATGATCAGAATGAGCGTTCAAGAAAATATTCCTAAAATTGTAGGATACAGAGGAAGTCTTAAAGATGATAAGGCCTTTCTTTTAAATAATTACAGCAAACAAAACGCTTCGCTGAAAACTTACATCAAAAAGTTTGCAGTTCAGTCTAAGACAATGACAGATGCAGAAAAAGCAATGTTAAAATAAAACGATGACCTTTCCTGAAGTACAAAATGCAATTTCCAAAAAGAAAATCTGCGTTTTAATTCCTACTTACAATAATGAAAAAACTCTGAAAAGAGTGATCGACGGTGTTTTAGATTACACCGAAAGTATTATCGTTATCAATGACGGCTCTACCGATTCTACTTTACAGATTTTAGAAAAATATGCGATTACGGTTATTAATTTATCAGAAAATAAAGGAAAGGGAAATGCTCTTAAAACCGGTTTCAGAAAGGCAAAAGAATCAGGCTATAACTATGCAATAACCATTGATTCCGACGGGCAGCATTATCCCGACGATATTCCTGTTTTTGTAGAAGCTTTGCTTAATGAAAAGGAAGATGTTTTATTAATTGGAAACAGAAATATGTCTCAGGACGGCATTCCGAAGAAAAGCAGTTTTGGAAACCGTTTTTCAAATTTTTGGTTTTGGTTTGAAACAGGAATTAAGCTTGAAGATACGCAATCCGGTTACAGGCTTTATCCTTTACACAGAATTCCGAAAAAATATTTCACCCCAAAATTCGAATTTGAAATCGAAATTATTGTACGGACAGCGTGGCGACACGTTCCTGTGAAAAATGTTCCCATAAAAGTTTTGTACGACCCTGCGGAAAGGGTTTCCCATTTCAGACCTTTTAAAGATTTTACAAGAATCAGTATTCTTAATACCATTTTGGTAACCATTACTTTGCTTTACATTATTCCGCGAAATTTCGTGAATAATTTCAAAAAAAAAAGCTTTAGAAAATTCATAAAAGAAGATGTGCTGGAAAGCGACGGAAGCAATCGTACAAAAGCTTTTTCCATTGCTTTGGGAGTCTTCATCGGTTTTTCACCTTTCTGGGGATTTCAAACCTTACTTGTAATTTCTTTAGCCGTTCTTTTTAAACTGAATAAAGTGTTAGCTTTTGTAGCTTCCAATGTGAGCTTACCTCCGTTTATTCCTTTTATTATTGCTGCTTCATTGTTTTTAGGGTCTCCATTTGTGAGTGGGAACAGTGATATTTTTAGTCAGGAACTGAATTTCGATCTGGTAAGAAATAATCTGCTTCAATATGTGATCGGAAGTATGATCTTAGCAAGTACTGCGTCTGTAATTTCAGGTGTTGCAACGTTTTTGTTTTTGAATAGGGGTAAGTCCGGAGATTAGCTGATTTTATATAAGTTTGTTACTTTTTTCTTTGTTTCGGCGGCGGCTTTGCCGCCGCCGAAACAAAGAAAAAACTACCTCAATTTTTTCAATGCTTTCTTCAAATATCTTTCCACATTTTCTTTATCAGGAACCGTTGTAACCTCTTTAGTCAAAGCTTTTTCAAATTCTGTTTTTGCTTTAGAATATTCTTTTTTATTAAAATAATATTTCCCGGATTGATAATACACCAGCCAAAAATCAGGGTTTAAAGACTGATAATGAGCCAAAAAATCATCCGTAAGCATTACATCTTTATCGTCAATTGCATTATTCACCTCAGAGCTGGCAAATTTATATTCTTCGTAATTCTTAAATTCCTTAGAATCTACAAAAGGATCTTTTGCAATATTCAATTCAGATTTTGAAAATTCACCGCTTTTCAATCTTTTATCAGAAAAAATCTCATTAAGATCATAACAGACAAATTCTCCCAACTGATAAGGATTAGAAGACACCCAAACCAGTCTTTTCTGAGGTGAAAAAATTACCGCATGATGTGCCAAAAGCTGATTGATCGCCTTTTCGTTTCCATATCCGATCTTTTCTCCTTTCAAACCCGATTTATCTCTTAAAATTGCAGTCATTTTTTCAGGATTAAGCTTTTTATTCTCTTTTAAAAGTTCCTGTAATTTCTCGTAACGATACTCAGAATGACTTTCTATAATATGTTTTTGATTTCTTTTATCATCTTTATAAGCATCCGACTGGAAATGATTCGTACAAAAAACACGGCTTGTATTTTCCACTTTGTACACTCCAAAATTATCCGGAGAAACTTCAATAATCACCGCATTTTTATCATTCGCGCTTCCCACCAAAATTGATTCCGAAACAAAAACTTTTCGTTTTTTGGCAATGGCGATTGCTTCATCAATGTTTTTGGCGTATTGTAAAATTTCTCTTGTCACCAGAGAAATCGGTGTTTTTGCCGTCAACGGAATTTTTGATTTCCCTGCATTGATAGTTACTGTAATTCCTTCCTTATTCATCCCCGAAACGACGCCGATCATTCCCGGCCAGCTTACGGACAGATAAGGAATTCCTTCTTCTGGCTCTACAAATTCGATCAATTTATTTTTAGAAAAATCATCACCTACATAAAAGTCAAAGTTTCTTCCGATCAGCAGATCTCCGTCTTCAGTATTTTCATTCCAGATTGCGAGAGAAGTACAGCCAACCACCATCAAATCCTGCATTGCGTGACCAATATCGTGAGCTCCATGCAAATACATGCTTCGCAAAAATTTCGGGGCAATAAAATCATATTTATCCGATGAATACTGAGATAAACCGTACAATTCTGCCTGATAATCTTCACGGACGTTCAGATACATTTTCCTGTTATACCATTTTAGAAAACCGCGTAATAAATTTTGTTTAAACTTCGAAGGAACAAAGCCTTCCACTTTTGAAAAGAAAATCTCTTCCTGTTTCTGCATCAGATCCCGCGTCAAAGCTCCATTATTGTAACCCAGCTGTAAAGGATTTCCTTTAATATACAATTCCCAAAGCTGCTGTTTATTTTTCGTTAAATAATTTTGATTAAAACTAAAAGTCGAATCGTTGATCTTATTAACCTTCGGAATTTCAAGCGAATATTGTTTTACATCTGGAATATGCTTGATTGATTTTCGAACGCCACAAGAAACGAAGTTCAGCATAATACAAAGGCTGAGAAATATTGAGCAAAAAGTTTTGTCATTCTGACGACAGGAAGAATCTCTTATTATTTTTGAAGATTCCTCAATACGCTTCGCTTCTTTCAGAATGACACTCTGAAAATTATTATTTCTCACCTTTATTTTTTATTATTCATTTGCGTTAACCTTTCATCAATAACCTTTTTCCCTACAATCTCCGCACAAGTATTGAATGCACCGATTGTGCAGCCCAAAATTCCGTGCATATTAACAGATTGTCCTGTGAGAAACAGATTATCAATCTTTGTACGGGGAGAGACCATTGTTTTTAAAGGATTTTCAGAGGTTTTGGCATATCCGTACATATTCCCGTCAAAACTTCCAATATAATCGCGATAAGATAAAGGTGAAGAAGTATACACCTTCTTTATAGAATCTCTCAAACCAGGAATCTTTTGCTCGAGAGCAGCAATCATTTTTTCAGCTTTTTCCAATTTAAAAAGTTCATACAATTTCCCTCTTTCATGCTCATCCGCAACCGTATTGAATGTTTTTTCCCATTCTTTTACCTCATCAAAATCCATATAAGAGATCGCAGTCAGGCTTTCTGCAAATTCAGGATGCTGTTTAGAGGGTGTTGTGGAAAGCATATACGTTTCAGGCCACAAATTTTTGTTGTAACGATGTGCATTCCAAACCAATTCTTGAGAGGAATAATGGTAAATATTATAATCGTAATTCTGAACAGTATTCGGCTTAAGCACTAAATATACACTGAAGCATGAAGAAACAGGTTCCCAGCTTAGAACACGATTTAAAAAGGATTTTTTGAGTCTTTCCTTTCCGATGAGTGTAATCAGTGTCCGAATTTCAATATTTGAGATAAACTTTTTGGCAAAATATTCTTTTCCTGATTTGGTTTGTACAGAGGTTAAGATGTTTTTTTCATTAAAGATCATTTGAGAAACTTCAGAATGACGATGAATTTCCGCTCCATATTCACGAAGTTTCTTCACCAGAAGTTTTGAGATCTGGCTTCCTCCTTTTACACATTTATAAGCGCTTTGGATATAGGAATTAACCGTCAAAGCATGTACATAAAAAGGGGTATTTTCAGAATCTCCTGCATAAAGAAAATTAGAGCCTAATAAGACCGACTGCAATTTTTTATTGGAAGTGATGGATTCTATAAACCTTCTTGTATTTAAGTGAAGAATTTCCTCGTTATAGCTGTCATTTCCTACAATATTATATCTTGGAAAATAATTGCATATTTCCTGAATTTCCTGACAATACGTTTCTAAATTCTGCTTTTCTTCAGGAAAAAACTTGGCCAGCTGATGTACGAAGTTCTCGTAACCTTGCGCATGCGGATATTCTGTATCATCTTCTCCAAAGGTAATTCTGTCGTAACCATTCACATCCATTTTATGAAGCTTAAGCTCATCCATAATTTCCAGATAAGAGAAAAAACGGTTAAGATTCTGACCTTCTGAAAGTCCTCCAAGATAATGAACACCGGTATCAAAGATTAATTTGTCCCGTGAAAATGTCTGCAAATTTCCTCCAAACTGATTGTTTTTTTCCAATACACATACTTTCTGTCCTTCTTTAGCCAGAATAAGAGCCGAAACAAGACCTCCCAATCCACTTCCGATCACAAGTATGTCAAATTCTTTTTTCAAAGGAGAAAAGTTAGTGTTTTTGTCTGATTGTAGAATTATTAAATAATGAAATGCAGGTTATCCTGGTATAATTCCACAATTAAGTTAATGGTTAGGTTTTAATTTTATAAAGTAAAAGTATGGAATTAATCAATATCATCCCAAAAATCAAAGTAATTGAACCATTGTAAAGGATATTTTTCCAACATGAATTCAAGATTTTGGGTATAGGAATTTAAAAGTCCTTGTGCATCACGTTTTTTGATATTTTGAGCTACTCTTGCATATAAATGGTAATGAAGGTTTCTTTCTTTCATTACATAGACATAAACAACCGGAACTCCCAATCTGGAGGCAATAAGGAACGGTCCTGCCGGAAATTTTGCCGTTTTGCCAAGCAACTCTCCCTCCAGATATTTTGAGCCTTCAAAGTAACGATCTCCGGTAAAGCAGATCAGTTCGTTTTTAGATAAAGCTTCATTGATGTCGAAAATATGCGACAGATCTTCTTTAACATAGATAAACTTGATGGAACTCTTATTAACGGATACACTTTCAAGGTATTCTTTAATCACTGTAACTTCCTGATCTGTTGTGACCAAATTGATCTGACAATCAAAATCAATATCCGCAAAAAAACGTTCAGCAATTTCAAAATTTCCGATATGAGCACTGATCAAAACTCCTCCTTTTTTTTCTGCTAAAAGATTCTTGAGATTTTCGACACCGTCAAATTCGTAGGTGTATTTTTCTCTCAGACCCGCGGAAATTGCCGTTTTATCGATCAGTACCTGACCAAATGTGAAATAACTTTTGAAAACAGAAAGTTTTGCTTTTAAAGGATTATAATTGAGTCTTTTATGAAAATAATAAGAAATATACCTATTGCTTTTTTTCAGGAATAAAAAGTAATAGGCAGCAACAAAGTATAAAACAACATATGAACTTCGGATTCCGATATTTCTAATGCACCAGACGAATATTTTATATCCTAAAATAGTGCCTTTAGATTTACCTTTCCATTTATTCATAGTTCTAATTTAGCAATGTTCCAGTCTGACAATGTAACAATTTTAAACATTGAAAACTGCCGGATTGCTATATTGTTACATTGTTAGAGTAGATTTTTAATCAATAATTATGCGTTTTTTTCAGCGATTTTATTTTCGATTGTCGCGTAGAAATCATCAAATGTTACCATTTGCTTAAAATCTGCTTCTCCCAATTTCACGCCGAAATTGGATTCTATTACGACCACAAGATCAATATAATCCAAGCTATCTAAACCGAGAGTTTTCTTAAGATTAGCATCATTGGTTATATCATCACCGTCTACTTCAAATTCATTAATCAAAAAATCATTTGCTATAGCAATAATTTTTTCTCTTTCCATGTTTTTAATTAAATTTTTTAACTATTAATGCGGAATTGGTTCCCCCAAATCCGAAAGAATTCGACAAAAATACATCAATTTTTTGACTTTTTGTTTTTGAGATCAGATTTATCTTTTGAGCGTCTTCGTCAGGACTTTCTAAGTTGATGTTTGGAGCAATGAAATCATTCTGCATCATCAGAATGGAATAAACCACCTCACTTGCACCTGCCATCCAGCATTCATGCCCAGTCATCGATTTTGTAGAGCTTACCGGAACTTCGCTTCCGAAAATTTCATAAATCGCTCTTGCCTCGTTGGTGTCTCCGATTGGTGTAGAGGTTGCGTGAGCATTAATATAGTCTATATTTACAGCTTCTAAGCCTGATTGTTTAAGAGCTCGGTTCATCGCCAAAGCAGGTCCGTCAACATTCGGTGTTGAAATATGACCTCCGTTTGAAGAAAAACCATATCCTACGATTTCTGCCAGGATCGGAACACCTCTTCTTTGGGCAGATTCTAAACTTTCAACAATTAAAGTTGCAGCTCCACCACTCGGGATAAGCCCATCTCTAGCAGAATCAAAAGGTCGTGAAGCTTTTGTAGGCTCATCCTCTCTTACAGAAAACACCCCTAAGCCGTCAAAACTTGCCATTGAATATTTGTTGGTTTCCTGTGCTCCGCCACAAACAATCATGTCCTGGAAACCGTTTTTGATCATCATATAAGCTAATCCAAGGGAATGCGATCCGCTTGCGCACGCTGCACTGATGGTAAGATTGATTCCTCTCAACTTAAATATCGTGGAAAGATTCATCGTGACAGTAGAGTTCATGGATTTGAAAATCGCACCCGATCCCATCAATGTTGTATCTTTTTTTTCTCTGGCAATATCAATCGACTCTACAACAGCCTGAGAAACGCTATCGTTTCCGTATAAAATTCCAACCTCGTTAGCGTCCAGAAAATCCTGGTCCAGGTTGGCTTGTTTAAGCGCATCAATGGTCGCAAGATAAGCGTATTCGCTTTCTTCTCCCATGCTTACACGCTGTCTTCTGTTCAAAAGATTTTTAAGATCCGGTTTCGGAACAACTCCTGTAAGACCTGATCTGAATCCAAATTCTTTTCTTTCTTTATCTAAAATAATTCCGGATTTACCTTGATATAGGGAATCTCTGACTTCTTCCAGAGAAGTTCCGATGCAAGAATAAATTCCCATTCCGGTAATTACAACCCTATTTTCCATTTAGTGATGATTATGAATAAATTCCACCATTAATATTAATTACTTCTCCTGTAATGTAAGAAGCTTTTCTTGACGCCAGAAATGCAACTAAATCTGCCACTTCTTCGGCTTCTCCAAATCTGTTTACAGGAATCATTGCTTTCAATTCATCTTCATTAAAACCCTGTGTCATATCTGTTCTGATAAATCCAGGAGCCACTGCATTTACCGTAATATTTCTCTTTGCCACTTCCTGAGCCAGAGCTTTTGTCGCTCCCACCAATGCTCCTTTTGCAGCTGAATAATTGGTTTGTCCGGCAGTTCCTTTCACGCCCGAAACGGAAACCATATTGATAATTCTTCCGTATTTGTTACGTAACAGTTTCTGAATAAAGAAATTGGTCACATTATAAAAACCATTTAAACTTGTATTGATCACAGAATTCCAGTCTTCACTCGGCATCCACATAAATAATCCGTCTCTTGTGATTCCTGCATTATTTACAATAACTTCAACGACAGCAGTTGGATTGTTTTCCTGCCATTCTGTTAAAACTTTTTGAGTCTCTTCAGCATTTCCAACATCGAATTTCAGAATTTCTCCGGTTGCTCCCAGTTCTTCAATTTCAGCCAAAGTTTCTTTTGCTGCAGCTTCATTCGAAGTGTAGTTGATAAGGATGTGATAATTTTTTTCTTCTGCGAGTTTTAAACAGATCGCCCTTCCGATTCCTCTGGAGCCTCCTGTTACAATAGCACATTTCATGGTGTTTTATTTCTTAATTTATATAGTATTGACAAGCAAACCTCATCAATAATTACATGTTTTTAAAATATTTTTTTACTTCTTCAAGGTATGGATACATAATCATATCTTCTGAAAAAGCAGGAATAATCTTTCTGATATCATCATACAATGCTTTCGTTGCGGAAGAAACTTTATCCTGATATCCAAGATATTCTATTGCCTGAACAATTGTAATAGCTTCAATAGAAAGAACTTCAAACGCATTTTCGATCACTTTTCTGCAAATTACCGCCGCATTTGTTCCCATGCTCACGATATCCTGATTGTCATTATTATTAGGAATACTATGAACATACATTGAGTTTGACAGCATCTGGCTTTCTGCCGTAGTGGAAGTTGCTGTAAACTGAACGCCTTGCATCCCAAAATTGAAACCTAATTTACCTAAATTGACAAAAGGCGGCAAAATTTCATTGATCTTAGCATTTAAAAGATAATTAAGCTGTCTTTCAGCCAACATGGTCAGTTTGGTAACCACAATTTTAAGTTTATCCATTTCTAAAGAGATATAATCTCCATGGAAATTTCCTCCGTGATAAACATGCTGATCTTCAACATTAATAATCGGATTGTCATTGGCTGAGTTGATCTCATCTTCAAGAACTTTCTCCGTAAATTCCAATGTATCCAAAACCGGTCCTAAGATCTGCGGAACGCATCTTATGGAGTAATATTCCTGAACTTTATCTTTAAAAACTTTATCCTGTTCTTCAAAGTGAGTATACAGATGCTCTTCTCTTTTTCTTACCAGTTTGCTGTCTGATAAATGATTTCTCATTTTTTCAGCAATTTTTTGCTGACCTATATGTCTTTTTGTTCCGTTTAATGCTGATGATAAGTGATCATCATACGCCAGAACGATTTCATTAATCGCACACGAAAGTTTAATTGAAATATCTGTTAACTGGTTTGCTTTATAAGCATTCACAGCACCAATTCCTGACATTACAGAAGTACCGTTCATTAAAGCCAATCCTTCACGAATTTCTACATGAATAGGTTCCAGTCCTTCAGTCGCAAAAACTTCTTTTGTTGATCTTCTTTCTCCTTTATAAAAAACTTCCCCTTCACCTATCAAAACTAAAGCTAGATGAGCCAACTGAACTAAATCTCCACTTGCTCCCACTCCTCCATGCTCGAAAATAAGTGGGGTAATATTTCTATTAATAAGTTCTTTAAGTAGGTTCACCACAGAAACATGTACTCCGGAATTCCCCAGTGACAATGTATTTAATCTTGCCAACATCGCAGCCTTCACCTCATCTTCCGGCAAAGGATTTCCAATTCCTGAAGAATGGCTTCTGATCAAATTATATTGCAGCTGATGCGTATCTTCATCATTGATCTTGAACTGGGCCATTGGTCCAAAACCGGTATTCACCCCATATATTACTTTATTTTTAGAAAAATCTTTCAGAAACTGAAAACTTGTTTCAACTCTCTGCAAAACAGTCTCATTAAGCTCTATGGCTTCATTTTCGATAATAATCTTCTGAAAATCCCTCAGTTCTAAAAAGTTATTTATTTTCATCAATTAAAAGTAATAATATATAATTTTGTAATATCTAATTAATTGTCACTAATTTTGCGGCAAAGATAGAAGTAATTATCAAAATAAAAAATCAAAGATGAACAAAGAATTTGTTGACGTTCTCGTAATCGGAGCTGGACCTTCCGGATGCGTATCTTCTTCATACTTAAAGAAGAACAATGTCAGCGTGAAAGTTGTTGAAAAAACAAAATTCCCAAGACTGGTTGTTGGCGAAAGTTTAATTCCGAGAGTAATGGATCATTTTGATGAAGCCGGACTTTTCCCCGCTTTGGATAAAATGGGTTTTGAAAAAAAGCTTGGAGCAAGATTCTTGAGAGGTGATGAAGTCTGCATTTTTGATTTCAGTGATAAGTTCGGTGAAGGCTGGGACTGGACTTGGCAGGTTCCAAGAGCTGATTTTGATAATACATTGGCACAGGAAGTCATCAACAAAGGTATTGATCTGGAATTTGAATCCGAAGTAATAGACATCCGGTTTAATGGAACAGATTCTGTAACCACCGTAAGAAATAAGGATGGAGAAACGAAAGAAATCCATGCAAAATTTGTCATTGATTCCAGTGGATACGGAAGAGTTTTACCACGATTATTAGATTTAGAAAAGCCTTCAAAACTGTCTCCACATTCAGCTATTTTTGCCCACGTTGAAGATATTAACAGAGAAGAAGGACAAGAAGGAACTTTGATTTCTTTTGATATTATTGAAACTGAGGTCTGGCTTTGGGTAATTCCTTTTTCAAATGGAAATACCAGTTTAGGAATTGTAGGCCCTACAGAATATATTGAGAAATTAATTGAAAACGGAGATACGGCAGAAGCATTAAAAAAAGCGATTTCCCTTTCCGATTATTATGTAAAACGTTTCGGGAATGTAGATTTCCTTTTTGAACCAAGACATTTAAAAGATTATTCCTGCTCGGTAAAAAGTTTATTCGGAGACGGATTTGCCTTAACGGGAAATGCTTCTGAATTTTTAGATCCGGTTTTCTCTTCAGGAATGGCTTTTGCGACAGAGTCGGGAATGCTGGCTGCAAAATTAGCGTTACGACAACTCAACGGAGAAAAAATCGACTGGCAAAAAGAATATACCGACTATATTTTATATGGAGTAGACGTTTTCACTACCTATGTTAAAGAATGGTACACAGGAAATCTTCAGGAACTATTTTTCCATCAACCGGAAAACCCTGATGTAAAGAAAAAAATCTGCGCTGTTTTAGCGGGATATGTTTGGAATAAAGACAATCCTTTTGTTAAAAAACATGATACCGTTATCAAAAATTTAGCGAATCTTATTAAACAGGAAAAATTGGAACAGCAAAATCAACAATAAAAAAGCGGTCTGAAAATTCAGACCGCTTTTTTTATTTATTTTCTATTTTCTCAAAGCTCTTTTGTATTCTTTCCCCATCAATCTTTTCCCGGTAGCTTCAAATGCTCCTGCGATTCTTCCATACTCCATTACAAAATCTTTATTTTGTGGCTTCCCTAAAATTTTATCTGCTTTTAGTTCTAATAAGACTTTTGAAGGATCATTTGTTTCCACAAATTTCATAACAGAGGTCAGTTTTGCTTCCTGCCCCATGATTCCACCATGCCATCCCGCATAAATCCATTGTGCATCAAGTATTAATGTATATTTTGCAGGACGTTCATTTTCAAAGGCTATTTTTGATTTACTGTTTGCTCCCTTCATAAAATATTTCAAATATTCTGAACTTTTAAATCTGTTCCATTCTTCACTCCATTTCTGCCAATCCGCTTCGGTTTTCCCAGATTTTGCTAAAATATCTTTTTTTCTATTCTGAAGGTATTGTTCCTCTGTTAAATTCTCAACTTGATAAAGCGTATTATCAAATTTTAATTGTACATTAATTTCAGTTTCATCTTTTATAAAATCAAAACTGCCAGAAGTGACAGTCATCTCATTTTGTGCAAAAGTTATCATCGAAATTACTGTAAAGAATACTAAAAATACTTTTTTCATAATTTATTTAAAATTTGCGCAAATATAACATTCCCCTATCAATAAAGGATTAATTCAACAATAATATTTCCTTTTTAATTGAATAATTGTAATCTACCTTAAATCAACAAAGGTAATCGGTTTACGACTATTAGGATGAAAGACCGTTTTAGATAAAATATCAAAATCAATTACTTCAATTTTCGGACTTACTCTCAGCTTTGCACGAAAGTGATCTCTCACTTCATTTACAAAATTTTCATCGTTATTTTCCGTACTCAACTTGATAATAATTTCATCCAGCCCGATTTCATTAGTTTGAATAACAATCTGATAGCATAAAATCCCGTTAAAGTCATTCAAAATATCATTCATTGCAGGCGGATACAACGTTGTTCCTTTATATTTTATCATCTGCTGCTTTCTTCCGATGACAGGTCCTAATCTCATCGTATTCCTTCCACACTGACACGGCTCATAATGAGCTTTTACAATATCTCCTGTTTTAAATCTCAGTAAAGGAATCGCTTCAACGCCCAATGTTGTAATCGTTAGCTCCCCACTTTCTCCTTCCTGAACAGGTTTTCCCTCATCATCAAGAATTTCTGTAATGATGAGCTCAGGATGATGATGTCCTCCATTTTGAAACTCACACTCTGTAAAAGCAGTACTCATTTCTGTGGAGGCATAGGTTGAAAACAATTTAATATCCCACTTTTCTTTAATTTTCTGTGAAAGAATATTATCTGTAAAATCCTGATTTTTGATGCTTTCTCCGATACAAACCGCTCCGTAAACACTGGAATTTTTATAATCTATTCCATGTTTTTCAGCATAGTCAATCATTTTCAACAGAAATGAAGGAACGGTAATCAAATATTTAGGTTTATATCTAAAGATTGAATCCCATTGCAGTTCAGGAATTCCAGGTCCCATTCTCACAACGCTGGCTCCCATTTTCCTTAACCCTAAAAAATAAGCCAATCCGGCCATAAATCTTTTATCGATCGTCGTAATCATCTGTACAACATCTCCTTTCTGAATTCCTGCACAGGCAAAAGAAATGGCTTCATTGTATGCCAACCTTTCAAGATCGTTATCAGATAAACCAAAAGTCACAGGATCTCCCAAGGTCCCTGAAGTTGTACTGTAGTCAACAATTCGATCGGGAGTGATACAGAAAAAATCTCCATTATTCTGCTGAATATCATTCTTAACCGTTGTCGGAATCTTCTGCAGATCTTCCAACGTTTGAATATCAGCAATATTAATCTTATTTTCTTTGAAAAGTTTCTGATAAAAAGGAGAATGAGTTTTAAGATAGGTTAACAGCTCCTGAAGTTTTTGCTCCTGAAACGCTTTAATTTCCTTACTCTCTGATCTTTCGATGGATGGATAGAATTCCAATGTTTTCTTTTTTTAAACAACAAATGTATTTAATTAAATTAAAAGATTAAAGCTTCAAAAAACAGACAATTCGAATTCAACAATTCACAAAAAATTAATTTTTGCATTATATTTCTGAAATTGAACTTTTTAATAGATGATATCAAAATAAAACATATATTATAAACCGACAAATTTTAGTAAATTTGCCAACTTAATTAATCAACGATATTGAGATATTACAATGAGCCAATTTAAAGAATACAAAAACCTCAACCTTATTGACGTAGCAGAGAATGTAGCGGAATTCTGGAAACAGAATAAAACTTTCAATAAGAGTGTTGAGATTCGTGAGGGGCAACCTGAGTTTGTTTTTTATGAAGGTCCGCCTTCGGCAAACGGCATGCCCGGAATTCATCACGTAATGGCCAGAGCGTTGAAGGATATTTTCTGTCGTTATCAGACCCAGAACGGAAAGCAGGTTTTCCGTAAAGCAGGTTGGGATACCCATGGACTTCCGGTAGAGCTTGGTGTGGAAAAAGAATTAGGAATCACTAAAGAAGATATTGGCAAAAAAATCTCCATTGAAGACTATAACAAAGCATGTCGTGAAGCAGTAATGCGCTACACAGACGTTTGGAATAACCTTACCGAAAAAATCGGATATTGGGTAGATCTTGATGATCCTTATATCACCTATAAGTCAAAATATATGGAGACTGTTTGGTGGTTGCTAAAACAATTGTATGATAAAGAATTATTGTACAAAGGATACACTATCCAGCCTTACTCTCCAAAAGCAGGAACGGGACTTTCTTCACATGAATTGAATCAGCCGGGAACTTATCGTGATGTTTCTGACACTACGATCGTGGCTCAGTTTAAAGTAAAGAAAGAGTCTTCAGAATTGTTTAATGACGTTGACGGAGATGTAAATATCTTGGCCTGGACAACAACTCCCTGGACGTTGCCATCAAATACTGCTTTGACGGTTGGAAGAGATATTGAATATGTTTTGGTTAAAACTTTCAATCAATATACATTCGAACCGGTAACCGTAGTTTTATCAAGCGTTCTTTTACCTAAAGTTTTCGGTAAAAAATATTTTGAAGGAACCGACGAGGATTTTGCAAATTATGCCGCAGAAAACAAAACAATCCCTTTTAAAATTTTAAAAGAATTTACCGGAGAAAAATTAGTGGATACAAGATATGAGCAACTTGTTCCCTGGTTTACACCGAACGACAGTCCTGAAAATGCTTTCAGAGTGATCTTAGGAGATTTCGTAACCACAGAAGATGGTACAGGTATCGTTCATACGGCTCCGACTTTTGGTGCTGATGATGCAAGAGTGGCTAAAATGGCTCAGCCTGAAGTTCCGCCTATGTTGGTGAAAGATGAAAATGACAACCTTGTTCCGTTGGTAGACCTGCAGGGTAGATTTATTAAAGGAGATAATGTTCCTGAATTATTTTCAGGAAAATATATTAAGAACGAATATTATGATGAAGGGACTGCACCTGAGAAATCTTGGGATGTAGAATTGGCGATTTTACTGAAAACAGAAAACAAAGCCTTCAAAGTAGAGAAATATGTTCACAGTTATCCGCATTGTTGGAGAACCGACAAGCCTGTATTATATTATCCACTGGATTCCTGGTTTGTAAAAATGACCGCTGTAAAAGACAGATTGGTAAATTTAAACAAAGAAATCAACTGGAAGCCAAAAGCTACGGGAGAAGGCCGTTTTGCTAACTGGCTGGAAAATGTAAACGACTGGAATCTTTCCCGTTCAAGATATTGGGGAATCCCGTTACCTATCTGGAGAACAGACGATCTGAAAGAAGAAAAAATCATCGGTTCTGTAGAAGAATTATACAACGAGATTGAAAAGTCGATTGAAGCAGGATTCATGAAAGAAAATCCGTTCAAAGGTTTTGTGATCGGAAATATGTCTGAATCCAATTACGAACTTGTTGACTTACACAAAAATGTAGTTGACAAAGTGATTTTAGTTTCAGATTCAGGAAAAGAAATGAAGCGTGAAAGTGACCTGATCGACGTTTGGTTCGATTCAGGTTCAATGCCTTATGCTCAATTGCATTATCCTTTTGAAAATAAAGAATTAATTGACAATAATAAAGCGTTTCCTGCAGATTTCATCGCGGAAGGAGTTGACCAGACCCGTGGTTGGTTCTATACACTTCACGCGATCGGAACGGCAGTTTTTGATTCGGTTGCTTATAAAAACGTAATGAGTAACGGACTCGTTTTGGATAAAAACGGCCAGAAAATGTCAAAACGCCTAGGAAATGCAGTTGATCCGTTTGAAACACTTTCTGTGTACGGACCGGATGCTACACGTTGGTATATGATTTCGAATGCCAATCCTTGGGAAAACCTGAAGTTTGACATCGAAGGAATAGATGAAGTAAGAAGAAAATTCTTCGGAACACTGTACAATACATATTCATTCTTTGCTTTGTATGCGAATGTTGACGGATTCAATTATTCTGAAAAAGAAGTGGAGAACAGACCGGAAATCGACAGATGGATCTTATCTGAATTAAATTTATTAATCAAAGAAGTTAAGGCATTCTACGAAGATTACGAACCGACAAGAGTCGCAAGAGCGATCAACACTTTCGTGAATGATAACTTGAGTAACTGGTACGTAAGATTATGCAGAAGACGTTTCTGGAAAGGAGATTATTCAGATGATAAAATCTCTGCTTACCAGACTTTATATACTTGTCTGGAAACTGTAACTAAATTATCCGCTCCAATTGCTCCGTTCTTTATGGATCAGTTGTATCAGGATTTGAATAAAGTAACAGGTAAAGAAAACTGTGAATCTGTCCACCTAACAGACTTCCCGGTTGCTGATGAAAGCTTGATCGATCAGGATTTGGTTGAAAAAACCCACTTGGCACAAAATATTACAAGTATGGTTTTCTCTTTAAGAAAGAAAGAAAACGTAAAAGTTCGTCAGCCTTTGCAAAAAGTATTAATTCCTGTATTAGATACAAAAACGGAAGAGCAGATCCTGGCTGTTGCAGAATTAATCAAACAGGAAGTAAATGTAAAAGAGTTACAGTTAATCAATGCTGAAGAAGCATCTCATCTAATTGTAAAACAAATAAAACCGAATTTCAAAGCGCTTGGTCCTAAATTAGGAAAAGACATGAAAGTGGTTGGAGGAGAGATTACAAATTTTAATGCAGAACAGATTTCACAACTTGAAAAAGAAGGAAAACTAGACATTCAGGGATATGAAATTACACTTGATGATGTGGAAATTTCTACAAAAGATATCCCGGGATGGACAGTAACTTCTGATGGAAAAACAACTGTGGCATTAGATTTGAAGCTAACAGATGAGTTAAAATCTGAAGGTGTTGCAAGGGAATTCATCAACAGAGTTCAGAACTTGAGAAAAGAAAAAGACTTTGACCTTACTGACAGAATACATATTTCATTGGAAGAAAATTCACCATTCCTGGAGGATATTAAGAAAAATGAGGAATATATTTCTGCAGAAGTCTTGTCAAATAAAATAGAAATTGTATCTTCACTTTCAAATTTTAACGAAATCGAAATAGATGAAGTTATTTTTAAAGTAAATGTTGAAAAAATTTAACATATAGTTATTGTTTTTCAAATTCCATTTCATAATTTTATTAAAAAAGAGAAACGAATATGTCAGACGAAAGAGCAAGATACAGTGATGCTGATTTACAAGAATTTAAAGCGATCATTAAAGAAAAAATAGAAAAAGCAGAAAACGATTTAAAGCTAATTAGAGAAAGTTTCATCAATGATCAGAATAATGGGACAGATGATACCTCTCCAACTTTCAAAGCATTTGAAGAAGGAGCTGAAACATTGAGCAAAGAACAGAATTCTATTTTAGCAGGAAGACAGGAAAAATTCGTACGTGATCTTAAAAATGCTTTAATAAGAATTGAAAATAAAACATATGGTATCTGCAGAGTAACAGGTAAATTAATTCCTAAAGAAAGACTTTTGGCTGTTCCTCATGCTACACTGAGCATTGAAGCGAAAAATATGCAGAAATAACCATTATAAAGGTTTGTAAAATAAATTTGGGTTTATATCGTATTCTTTGGGTACTTTATAAACCTAATTTTTAATAGGTCCTCATGAGCCAGGTATTAATTTTAGGGATTATCGTTATTGCAATTCTTGCATTTTTCAATAGGGAATGGATAAAGAATAAATTCTTTCCTGATGAAAAACGAAATTATACGATTGATGACAAATTCAACTCCGACAAACGTGATCGTGAGAAAGAAATCGACAGGCTATTGGGTAAAATGGGTAAAAACGGAGTGAATGATTTATCTGCGAAAGACAGAAAACGACTTGATGAATTATCCAAAAAATAAATTTTAAATTAAAAAAAGAGTGGAATCAATAATCGTACACACCAAAAATGCAATGGAACTTAATGCGCTGAAAAGCGTCTTAAAAGAAATGAATATCAAATTCGAAAAATTCCATACCAAAAACACCCATCACAATAACAAGACGATCAAAAATATCGTTGATAAAAAAAACGAAAAAATAGGAAAACCTTATAAACCAAAAGGATTGTAATGAAAAAGATATTATTTGTAACCTTTCTTATTTTATTAATTGATCAGGCTTCAAAAATTTATATTAAAACCCATTTCAACCTGGATGACAGCATTTCTGTTCTTCCCGGGTTCAAATTAACTTTCGTAGAAAATCCGGGAATGGCTTATGGCCTCCATTTTGGCGGAGTAATCGGGAAATATTTCCTTGTGATCGTAAGAGTTTGTTTAATAGGTGGAATGATCTATTTATTCAAAAAATGGCTACAAAGAGGGGAATCCAATTACCTGCTGATTCCAATGGCTATGATTTTTGCCGGAGCCATCGGAAATTTGATAGACGGAATGTTTTATGGGCTTATTTTCGATACCGGAACTGTATATGATCCAAGTATTGACCGATGGATCGGTTATGGTGGTATTTCAAAAATAACATCTTTCGGGCAAGGTTATTCAACTTTCATGAAGGGCTGTGTAGTAGATATGCTTCACTTTCCTTTAGTAGACTGGAATGTTCCTGAAAGCTGGCCTCTGATCGGAGGAAAGCATATAGAATTTTTTAAATATATTTTCAATGTTGCAGATTCAGCCATTACAGTAGGAGCAGCTTTATTATTAATTTTCAGAAAAAAAGCGTTCCCGAATGGTTTGGAATTTTAGAGCCAATACACTAATGAAAAAAATTATTAAAACAATATTTAAATTTTTCCTGCTTCTTTTCGTTGCAGGAATTATTTTTATTGCCTGGGCAAATTACAGCATCAAGAAAAACAGTGACGCCTTTGTTTCCTACTCTATCGCAGATGTTCCACAAACCAAAACTGCTCTTCTTTTAGGAACAGGGAAAAATTTGAACAATGGAATGCCTAATGCTTATTTCTATAACAGAATTCTGGCCACTGTTGATTTATATAAAAGCGGAAAAATACAATACATTATCGTAAGTGGTGATAACAGTAGAAAAGACTACAATGAGCCGGAAGATATGCAAATAGAACTCATTAAAAACGGAATTCCACAAGACAGAATTTTCATGGATCATGCTGGTTTCAGAACATTGGATTCTGTAGTAAGAGCTAAAGAAATCTTTGGTCAAACCAGTTTGGTTATTATTTCACAGAAGTTCCACAATGAAAGAGCTGTATTTTTAGCCAAACAAAACGGAATTGCCGCGTTCGGATACAACGCGGCAGACGTTAATAAATATGCCGGTTTTAAAACCAATCTAAGGGAATGCTTCGCTAAAGCTAAAGCATATTGGGATTTAATCTTCGGTGTAGAACCTAAATTTGGAGGAGATAAGATTTTAATCCCTTAATATCTTTTTGTTAATTTTCAGATTGCGCAATTTTTTTAACGCAAAGCTTTTAATTCAATGATTATTAAATTTAAGAGAGCAAAGTTAATCAACAAGTTGATTTGATGAAGCTATGTTTCAAGCTTCGCGAACTAAATTTATTTGCTTTTGCTATTCTAAAATCAAATTTTGAATAAATAATCTTTGCTTTCAAATTCAAAAATAAAACATAAACATCTACGCAATCCGTAAAATCTGCGGGAGAAATCCCTAAATTTGCAATTCATTAATTTTTAAAATAAATTTTAAACAATGTCAAGAATTCTTACCGGCATTCAAGCCACCGGAACACCGCACCTTGGTAATTTATTGGGTGCAATTATTCCTGCAATTGAACTTTCAAAGCAGGAAGGAAATGAATCATTTTTATTTATCGCCAATCTGCATTCGTTAACGCAGATTAAAGATGCGAAAGAACTTAAACAAAATACCTACGAGATTGCTGCGGCTTGGCTTGCTTGTGGATTAGATACCGAAAAAACATTTTTTTACAGACAGAGTGACATCCCTGAAACCTGTGAACTTTCTTGGCATTTATCATGTTTTTTTCCTTATCAGAGATTAACTTTAGCACATTCATTTAAAGATAAAGCAGACCGATTACAGGATGTAAATGCAGGATTGTTTACGTACCCGATTCTGATGGCGGCAGATATTTTATTGTATGATGCGGAGATCGTTCCTGTTGGAAAGGATCAGCTTCAGCATCTGGAAATTGCCCGTGATGTAGCTTCAAGATTCAACAATCAGATGGGTGAAGTTTTTGTTTTACCACAATCTGAGCTTCAGGAAAACACTAAATATGTTCCCGGAATTGACGGCCAGAAAATGTCAAAATCAAGAGGAAATATCATCAATATTTTCTTACCTGAAAAGGAACTGAAAAAGCAGGTAATGAGTATTGAAACGGATTCAAAATCTTTAGAAGAACCAAAAGATCCTGAAACAGATAAGGTTTTTGCGATTTATCAGCTTATCGCAACACCGGAACAGACTGAAGAATTAAGAGCTAAATATTTGGCCGGAAACTTTGGTTACGGTCATGCTAAAAAAGAGCTTTTGGATTTAATTTTAACAAGATTTGAAAAAGAAAGAGAATTATTTTCTTACTATATGAACAATCTTGATGAATTGGAAGCCAAACTTCAGGAAGGTGCAGCAAAAACAAGAGTAATTGCTACAGAAACCATTAAAAGAGTAAGAGAAAGTTTGGGAATTTAATTCTGAATATTTCTTAATTAATAATTTTTGGGCGGCACCTTTGGTGCCGCCGAAACTTTTTAAATATATTTTTATAAATAATCTTTAATCTGTAAAAGATGTTTTATTACTTTTAAATTTTCAACCTCTTTATTTTCATTTAAAACATCAAAGAAAATAACATCCATTCCAAAATTTTGAGCTCCAACAACATCTGCAATCCAATCGTCACCGATCAGAATGCTATTTTCTTTTGTGGCATCGGAAAGATTTAAAGAATATTCAAAAATTTCAGGACGGGGTTTTCTTACGCCTACTGTATCTGCACTGGTAATCGTTTGAAAATACTTGTCAATTCCGGATAAAATACATTTTCTTTCAGTCACTTCTTTAAACCCGTTGGAAATGATGTGTAAAGTATAATTTTTCGCTTTAAGATATTCTAAAATATACTCCGCTCCTTCTACCAGCTCATTATGATTTAAGATTTTATCTAAGAAATGTTCTTCAAAATACATTGACAATTCCTCATCTTTTACATTAAAATGACTGAATGTATCATAAAAACGATGTTTTCTCAAATATCCTTTATCAATAATTCCATCCCGAATATCTTCCCAAAGTTTTTCATTAATCTCATGATAAACAGAATGAAACTCTTCAAAATCAATAGTATATTTTAAATTAATTTCTTCTTTTGCAAAGAGGTCTCTGATGGTTAAATAAGCGTTCCTGCGATGATCCCAAAGCGTATTGTCAAGATCAAAAAAAATGTGCTGAATTTTCATACAGCACAAAATTAATAATTTTAATTTTTGGAAATCGGATAATTCTTAGCCTTTGTCTTAACAATTTCAAGACTTTTTGAATAATTAAGCAAAAACTCGATCGTTTCTTTTTTTGGTTTCAAAGCTTTCACTTTTAAAGAATCATTTTTTTTCATAGGCGAAAAATGTTTTCTTTAAAACGTGAAATAATTAAATTTATTATCTTGTAAGAATAATATTATTTTCTTCCATGATTTTTCTGAGGTTTATCAGAGCATATCTTACCCTTCCCAATGTAGTATTGATGCTCATATCTGTATGATCTGCAATCTCTTTGAAGCTTAACCCGTCAAAAAATCTTAATTTAATAACTTCCTGCTGATTTTGAGGTAAAAACTGAAGCATTCTCAACAAATCTTCCTGAATCTGATTGGTTACCAACTGGTCTTCAATGTTTTCCGAAGGTTCTCTTAACAAATCAAAAATAGAATATTCGTCGGTTTCAAAAGTTGTTTCCGAAACTTTAATATTTTTCGATTTTGCCCTGAAATGATCAATAATAAGGTTATGAGCGATTCTTTTTGCCCAAAGAATGAACTTTCCTTCTTCGTTATAGCGTCCTTCTTTCAGCATTACAATAATTTTCATGAAAGTATCCTGAAATACATCATTTGCTAAATCTTCATCATTAATTTTGTAAAAAATGAATGTAAAAAGTTCTCTCTGATGACGATGGATAAGTGTAGACAACGCTCCTTCGTCTCCTTTCTGATAAAGGGAAATTAGTAAACTATCCGATTTTGATTTCATAACTCTTCTCAATAATAAAAAATTTGTAGACAAGTGCGTATCCAGATATTTAATCTGGTTTTAACTATAAATACAAAACAGTTTTTTAGAGTAAAGTCGGATCAATAGGCAGTACAATTTTTATATGGTGTAAATATAATAATTTTTTAATAACTGTTAACCTATTATTAATTTTTTATCATAAAAATTTAAAAAAAATCAATTAAACATGTCATGAATAAAGACAGTGGGGATATTTAGTGTAAAATTAATATTTAGTCCCTCCATTTTTTTGCCGTTCAACCTTGCATTACCCATAGCAAAAGCATATCCACCCGTAAGATCTAAAATCCCAAAAAGAGAAACTCCCACCTTAGGAGCGAGATATTTATTGGTTCCTTCTACGCCTGCCAGAAAATAATACGAGTGATAGAAGTCAACATTTTTTTCAAAATTTAACAAAATATCTGCCTGTAATTTTGGCATGATCGCAAACTGGGAATTAGTAGACCCCATTAAAGCTGAACCTCCCAAACGGTAAATAACATCATCATTCTTCAGGAATAATAACCTTCCTCCTACTTCTCCAAAGCTTTGATTTTGGTAAGCATATCCCACATTAATCATTTTATGCATGGTATATTGTGCTTTTGCAAACATACTTAGGAAAAATACCGAAAGAATTGTAATCGCTGTTCTCACATTCATCATCTTTAAATCTATTTATGTGTAAAATTAAAAAAAACTGCCTTATCCGAAGATAAAGCAGCCCGTATTATTATATAAAACAAAATTAAATTCCGAAAGAAGCCTTAATTTCGTCTACTTTGTCCAATTTCTCCCAAGTAAAGAATTCTAAACCTGTAAGAGTCAATTCATTTTTCTGACCTTTATTGAATGTTTTATCAGCTACGTAGCTCTCTCTTCCCATGTGTCCGTAAGACGCCGTATCCTGATAAATAGGGTTTCTTAATTTTAAGTTTTGCTCGATTGCATAAGGTCTTAAGTCAAAGATTGTAGACACTTTTTTAGCAATGTCACCGTCGTGAAGATCAACTTTTGCAGTTCCATATGTATTGATGTATAATCCACACGGTTCAGCAACTCCAATCGCATAAGAAACCTGTACCAAAACTTCATCAGCAACACCTGCTGCTACTAAATTTTTAGCAATGTGTCTTGTTGCATAAGCAGCACTTCTGTCTACTTTTGACGGATCTTTTCCTGAGAAAGCACCTCCTCCATGAGCTCCTTTTCCTCCGTAAGTATCAACAATAATCTTTCTTCCCGTAAGACCTGTATCTCCGTGAGGACCACCGATTACAAATTTACCTGTAGGGTTGATGTGATATTTGATCTGATCGTTGAATAACGCTTTAATTTCTTCCGGCTGTTGAGCAACCACTCTTGGAATCAAAATATTTTTGATGTCTTCACGAATTTTATTTAGCATTTCTTCTTCAGAACCGAAGTCATCATGCTGAGTAGAAACAACAACAGAATCAATTCTGATAGGTTTGTGATCGTCAGAATACTCAATGGTAACCTGGCTTTTTGCATCAGGACGAAGATATTTAATTTCAGAATCTTCTCTTCTGATGGCAGACAATTCCTTAAGAATAGTATGTGCTAAGTCTAGTGCCAAAGGCATATAATTTGCCGTTTCGTTCGTAGCATACCCAAACATCATTCCCTGATCTCCTGCACCTTGCGCATTTGCTCTGGCTTCGAAAGACTCATCTATAACAGCTCTGTCAACCCCTTGGTTGATATCCGGAGACTGCTCATGAATTGCAGAAATTACTCCGCAAGAATCTCCATTGAACATATATTCTCCTTTTGTATATCCGATCCCGTTGATAACTTCTCTGGCAATAGTCTGAACATCAAGATAAGCGTCTGATTTCACTTCACCTGCAAGCACTACCTGTCCTGTTGTAACAAGAGTCTCGCAAGCTACTTTTGAATTTTTATCGTATGCTAAGAAATGATCGATTAATGCATCGGAAATTTGATCGGCGATTTTATCCGGATGTCCTTCTGAAACGGATTCAGATGTAAATAAATAAGACATATTCTTCTATATTGTATTTTAGATTAAAAAATTGAAGAAAAATATATTGCCCGGAAAGCCTAAAAAAGAATACTGTTTTAGCATTTTTTTATAGAGGTTGCAATCAGGTCAAATTTCTCCTCGTTCGTAAACGTTCGCAAATTTAAGCACTATTTTTTTAATACTCAAACCTTTTGTTTACTAATTATAATTTTCTTGAAGTTAATGATTTATCTCACCAATCTATTGTGGTTTAATACTCACAAACTCTTTAGGGCTTTCATTATAATTCAGCTTTTTCTCTAAAGATGTTTTGATAGAATGTGATAATTCATCAATAATTTTCTGCTTGAAAGTCGGTTTATAATAAATAATACTGATCTCTCTGTACGGGAAAGGTTTTTTGAACCTGAAAACATTATTTTTCTGCTCTTCCGATAGCTGACTCAAAGCCAATTCCGGCAAAATACTGATTCCGCCAACCTTATCTACCATATGCACCAACGTCTGAATATTGGAAGCTAAAAAGTCTAAATTTTTAGGCTTCAAAGTATTTTCTTTCAGATGACAAATATTCTCAAATTGATTTCTAAGGCAGTTTCCTTCTTCTAGAAGCCAGACTTTTTCAACATTCAGTTCTTCTGGAACCACATAAGAATTCTTTTTATTGGCTTCAGTGTTTGAGCTGTAGATCATCAACTCTTCGTTGAAGAGGAAATCCTGATAAAACTCGTCCGCGGAGTCATACGGAGTGGAAATAATCCCTGCATCCAATTCTCCCGCTTTCAAAGCTTTCACAATATTATCCGTTGTCATTTCCTTTACATTCATCTGTATTTTCGGGTTTTCTTCCAGAAACGTGAAAATCTCGGTAGGTAAAATAAAAGAAGAAACGGTAGGAATAATCCCTAAATTAATAGTTCCCCCCAAAATATTGTTTAAAAGATTGGCCTTATTCTTTAATTCATTGACAGACTCTATAATTACCTTCGCCTGATCAATAATTTGGAGTCCCACATCCGTAGTACGGATAGGATGGGTAGTTCTATCAAACACCTTAACATCCAGTTCATCCTCAAATTTTTGTATCATTGCACTTAAGGTAGGTTGTGTAATGAAGCATGCTTGAGCTGCTTTACCAAAATGTTTATACTTATCTACAGCGATAAGATACTCCAGTTGCTGAATGTTCATTGTGATTAATATTATCTATTACAAAGATATGATGTTTTTGTTATTAGCAATAAAAATTGAAGTAAATTTGATTTACTACCTTTACATCTTTCAAATACAATAAGAAATTTCTCACTATAAAGATAGATTTATGGATTCTAAAAAAATAACATTAAGCAGCGGTTCTCCATATTTTGAACATCAGGATTCGCAAACGGTAGGCCCCAGAGGACCTGTATTACTGCAAGACTTCATTCTTCAGGAAAACCTTGCTCACTTTGTAAGAGAAAGAATTCCTGAAAGAATCGTTCACGCCAAAGGAAGTGGGGCTTATGGAAAATTTACCGTAACTCATGATATTAGCAACTATACCAAAGCAAAATTATTTTCTGCAGTTGGAAACTCATGCAAAATGTTTGCTAGGTTTTCTACGGTAGGAGGAGAAAAAGGCAGTGCAGATACAGCAAGAGATCCAAGAGGTTTTGCTCTAAAATTTTATACAGAAGACGGAAATTGGGATCTGGTAGGAAACAACACTCCAGTTTTCTTTATTAAAGATGCCAAGAAATTTCCGGATTTCATCCATACTCAGAAAAGAGTTCCCAAAACCAATTTAAAAAGTGCTACGATGATGTGGGATTTCTGGAGTTTAAACCCCGAATCTCTTCATCAGGTTCTTATTTTAATGTCGGACAGAGGAACTCCTTACGGATACAGACATATGCATGGTTTTGGTTCCCATACTTTCTCAATGATTAATGATCAAAATGAAAGGGTTTGGGTAAAATTTCATTTAAAAACAAAACAAGGAATTAAAAATTTCTCTAATGATGAGGCTGTAAACATGGCAGGTAAAAATCCCGACTTCGCTCAGGAAGACCTTTGTAATGCTATTGAAAATGGTGATTTTCCAAAATGGACGATGTATATACAGGTGATGACTGAAGAACAAGCCAGAGATTTCAGATGGAATCCTTTTGATATCACTAAAGTATGGTTTCAAAAAGATTTCCCTCTAATTGAAGTAGGAGAAATGGAACTGAATGAAATCCCAGTCAATTACTTTGCTCACGTGGAACAGTCTACTTTTTCTCCAAGCAATTTAATTAACGGGATCAGCTTTTCTCCTGACAAAATGCTTCAGGGCAGACTTTTCTCGTACCCGGACGCTCACAGATACAGAGTCGGAGTGAATGCCCATCAGCTGGAAGTAAACAGATGCCCTTTTGCTGTTAATAATTATCAACGTGATGGTTTCATGGCAGATTCCAGCCATTATCAGGATAAACCCAATTATTTCCCAAATAGCTTTGACGATATTAAGCCTGATTCATCTTATAAAAGCTTTGAATATGAACTTGACAGCGCCCATGTTGCAAGCTACAACAGAAATGAAAATGATGATGATCATTATACACAACCGGGATTATTATATTCAAAAGCAATGTCGGGAGATGACAGAGAAAACCTGGTTAACAACATCGTAAAAAGCATGAAAGAAATAAACGGGCCTAAGAAAGATGAAATCATCAATCGACAATTATGTCACTTCTTCAGAGCCAATATTGAGCTGGGTATGAAAGTTGCATCTCAACTAAGTGTAAATATTGATGCAAACATGATGAATCATTCAAAATAAGCAACAAATAAGACTTTTCATTAAAAATAAATCAACATAAAAGGAAAAAAGTGAATATTTTTACCCTTTATGTATAAAAAAATTATAATTTGCAGAAGATAATATTACAAGGCTAAAAATGAACTACGAAAACATATTATTACAAACAGAAGAAAGAATATCAATCATCACTATAAACAGGCCTGAAAGCTTAAATGCGTTAAATGCAAAGACTATTCAGGAAATAAGTACTGCATTGGACCAATTAAATTCCGACCCGGCCTCCAGAGCAATTATTATTACCGGAAGCGGAGAAAAATCATTCGTAGCGGGTGCTGATATTAAGGAATTTAGTGATTTCGGACAGGAGAGAGCTGAGGAGCTGGCAAGAAACGGGCAAAATTCTTTGTTTAATAAAATTGAAGCATTATCCAAGCCTGTAATCGCTGCAGTTAACGGCTTTGCTTTAGGAGGAGGATTAGAACTGGCAATGGCTTGTCATATAAGATATGCTTCCGAAAACGCCAAATTAGGACTTCCGGAGGTTACCTTAGGATTAATTCCCGGATATGGAGGAACTCAGAGACTTCCAAAATTGGTTGGAAAAGGGTTGGCCAATGAAATTATTTTCTCCGCTAAAATGATTCCTGCCCAAAGAGCTAAAGAAATAGGGCTTGTCAATGAAGTGTTCCCTATTGAAGAACTTTTGATAAGAACCAAAGAATTGGCGAAAACAATTGCTAACAATTCACCGATGGCAATCTCAAAAGCAATTCAAGCTGTAAATTTGTCTGATACAGATAAGGGTTTTGAAACCGAGATTAAGTTTTTCGGAGAGCTTTTTGAAATGGAGGACAAAAAAGAAGGAGTCTCTGCTTTTATGGAGAAGAGAAAACCTAGCTTTTAATAAATATTTAAAATTATTTCGAAAATATATAATGCTGTTGTATGAATAAGTTTGATAAAGCTTATCTAAAAATGGCTCAGGAATGGGCAAAGCTTTCCTACTGTAAAAGAAAACAGGTAGGAGCTCTGATTGTAAAAGACAGGATGATTATTTCTGACGGTTACAACGGAACTCCTTCCGGGTTTGAAAACTGCTGTGAAAATGAGGAGGGGAAAACACATTGGTATGTACTGCATGCCGAAGCGAATGCCATATTGAAACTTGCAGCTTCTACACAATCAGCAAAGGGAGCAACATTATATTTAACCCTTTCACCCTGCAAAGAATGCAGTAAGCTTATTTTGCAGGCAGGAATAACAAGATTAGTATATATCAATGAATATTCTGACGACGACGGAATATCATTTTTAAAAAATCATAATATAGAGATAGAGCAGATATCAGATGTTGAACTAAAAAAATAAAAACACAAATGACTTGGCAGGAAAAAATTAAGGATTTTGAAATTTTTCTTCGGTTTGAGAGGAATTTTTCAGAAAATACCCTCGACGCCTATATACGGGACATCAAGAAATTAAAAGAATATAGTGAAGAAAGTCTTGACAATATCGGTCCGGATGTTATAAGCTATGAACATATTCAGCAATATATATTCTTACTTTCAAAGCAAAAATTCAGCGAAAGATCTCAAGCCAGATGGATTTCTTCTATAAAAGCTTTTTTCAAATATTTGGTGGAAGATGAAATAAGAGAAGACAATCCGGCAACATTGCTTGAAGGTCCCAAATTGGGATTATATCTTCCGGATACATTAAGCCTTCTTGATATTAATAAAATTATTAATGCCATAGAAGTATCAACCGATCTAGGCAAAAGAAATCAATGTATCATTGAGGTTCTGTATGGTTGCGGACTGCGTGTTTCCGAACTTATTGAATTAAAGATCTCCAACATTAATTTTAATGAAAAGTTCATTAAGGTAACAGGAAAAGGAGACAAAACAAGGCTTGTTCCTTTGGCAGACTACACTTCAGAATTATTAAAAAACTATATTCAGGATGTACGTTCCAAAAACAAGATCAATAAAAAACATGAAGACTGCCTTTTCTTAAACAGCAGAGGAACTTCCATGTCAAGAGTAATCGTATTTTTGATCATAAAGGAATTAACGGATAAAGCAGGGGTAAACAAAAAGATTTCACCTCACACTTTCCGGCATTCTTTCGCAACCCACCTTTTACAAAATGGGGCAGATTTACGTTATATACAGGAAATGCTTGGTCATTCAAGCATTACAACTACCGAAATTTATACTCATTTAAAAACGGAAGAACTTCGGGATGTTATATTGAATTACCACCCGAGAAATATTAACATTACACAATGAAGCTATTGAAATACTGCCCTAGCTGCGGCAAAGAGTCTTTACAATGGAACAATGAAAAAAAATGGAGCTGCCCTGAATGTGGCTTTACATTGTACAATAACGTAGCAGGAGCAGTAGCAGTTATTATAAGATATGGTGATGAAATTTATCTTACCAGACGAAACAGAGATCCTAAAAAAGGGAAACTGGATCTGGCAGGAGGATTTGTAGATCCAAAAGAAAGCGCGGAAGAAACATGCAGAAGAGAACTTTTTGAAGAACTGCAGCTAGATATTGACCTTTCAAATTTAAAATATCTTACAAGTCTTCCTAATGTGTATCAGTATAAAGAGATCGACTATAATACCATTGATCTTTTTTACGAATATCGTGTTTCAGAAAAATTTGAAGTAAATTTAGAATTGTCTGAAATTTCGGAAGCTGTATGGATTCCATTGAAAGAACTGAATCTCGATGAGATTGCTTTCGATTCTCAGAAGATCTTTTTTGAAAAATATTTACAAACTAAATAAAAAAATCGCAGAATGATCTGCGATTTTTTTATTTATTAATAAGAATTCGTTTTAATAATTTCTTCAAAATATTTCACCAGCAAGGTCCTTTCTGCATCTGATAAATTAGCTTCTTTATGATAAATCATATATCCCGGCAAAGGCATTGTTTTGCTTTGTATTGTTTGAATCGTTTTATCCAGCATACTTTTCTTTAAATCTTTATTATAAGTTTCCCAGACAGAAAAATTAAGATGTTCTCTCCCCTCATTCACATGGCTCTTAATCGACCAGGAAACAGGCGCAAAATAAGCATATTTAGGATAGACTGTTTCATTGGAATGACAGTCATAACAAGCCGACTTAATAAGCGTTCTAATTTTAGACGGTGTTTTTTTTACATCCACAAAATTAACTGAGCTTTTAACCGCAACGTTCGTTTTATCCACCGGTATAAACTGAATGAGAACCAACCCAACAAGTATCCAAAACAATATTTTCTTTATAGTCGCCATACTCTTTCTTCTATTTAACTTTATCTAACTGGTGTTAAAATTCCCCTATCAGATTTAATAGGTTTAGTAGTAGTTGGTATCGTCGTACTATTAGTTCTATTAAGATCCGGAGCTTTAGTCTCGGTTGGTGTTACATTTTTGTTAGTCGAAGTTTTAGGACTATCCAATGTTCTTGTATCTTTTAAATCCCAATCTTCATTAGAATCCCATAATGGTCTCACTATAGCCTGTTTGTAATATATATAAGCATCTTCTGCAAAAATATCTTTTTCCAAATCTGCCTCGTCCCAAAACTTATTTCCATTATTATCAACAAGAATCCTTACAATATATTCTCCTGGCTTCAAAATATCAAACTTCACATAATCTCCTTTTGTATATTTTTGATACAATACTTTATCGGAAGAATCCAGCAACTGTATCCAATAATCAGCAGTTGGAGCATTGGTAAGCCTGAACGCTAAGCTTCCGTAGTTTTCAACCTTATCTGCCTCAAAATCGAGACGATAAGGATCTCCTATTTTATCATAGAATGAAGAAATCGTTTTACTAGGAATGGTAAGCTGATATTTTTTTCCGGGTTCAAAATTGGATGCAACCAATATCTGATAAGGATTAGTCTCAGAAATTCTGGCCGTAAATTCCTGTGTCACCGTACTATCTCTTTTCAACATCCATTTTTCAGGCTCAATTGAATTGATGATATAATTTGAGACAATAGTAAGATCAGATTTTGGTGGTAAAAGAGCATTCCCGTTAGAAATGGTCATTTTGTTCTTCGGATTATATTTATAGAACAGTGAAGTTGTTAAGGCACTGTCTTTTATTCCTGCATCATACTTGAATTTTAAATTTTCAGTTACGGACTGTCCAACATCACTTTTCACAGCATCAAACCATATTTTTAGCGTATCTGATTTCGGAGTATGTGTAATTTTTATATCTTTAAGTTTATCGCTCAAAGGACTTACTTTTACATTTTCAGGGTGCCCTTCAAAAGCCATTGTAACTCCTCCCGGCATTTCTTTCATTTCAATATATTTCAGTGGTTTTTTAGACGGATAAATTTTCATATTTAAGCCCGATATCGACTTTGAAAAATCAATTGCATCTTTCTGAAAACCTATCTTTTCTTTACCCGGATCGTATACCGAATTTCCGTTCTCATCTTCAAAAGCTATAATTTTATACTTGCCCGGTGACAAATAATTAAGTTCATAATATCCGTCATCATCCACTTTAGTAATGTAGTAAGGTTTTTGTCTGTAATTCATGGTATCTTGTACCTTAAAAAGACCGACAACCATTTTATTTTCTCCAGTGCTTTTTTTAGTTGAAAGTGCATCTTTTATTTCGCCGCTGATGTATAAATCATCTATCTTTTCTCCGGTAGAAAAAGCAAAATTGAAATATTTCAAAATATTGCCTTCATTATTATCTGCTATAGAATTTCCAAAATTGAAATTATAAGTAGTATTTGCCTGTAAAGTATCTGTCCACTGAATCAAAAGAAATTTGTTGGCAATAGTAGAAGGAATAATTTTCTTAATATTTTTGATAGGTGGTGAAATACTCAGGTTTTTATTAATATCCTTTAAGGTAATATATTCGTCAAAATCAATTCTGAGTTCCTTAATATCTCTTGGAACGTTGATTCTTGTTGTATCAATATTCGAGCTTAGAAACTTCGGTGCTAAAGAATCTTTTGGTCCACCGATAGGAGAGCCCAATCTTGCACACGAATGCAAAAGAAAGGCAGCAACGAATAATAAAAAAAATCTTTTCATGAATACGTTTGAACAAAAGTAAACATTATTCTCCATAAACTTCATTTCCTCCGTTCAAAGAATCTTTATTATCATTCATTACCGTATGTAATTTCGCTTTTTGCTGTGGAAAATCTTCAAATAATCCGGATAAGGCCAACGCAGTATAAACTCTCCCTGAATACTTATTCCCGATAGCAATAATTGTGACTTTAGATTTCAGCAAATGAGCAAAAACGGAATTAGTACCATGCCACCAACCATTGTGATAAGTTAGCTTTTCTCCGTTATCGAAAATTTTCATTCTGAAACCCAACCCGTAATTATTCATTCCGAATTTTTCATTACTGTAGGGTTCAAAAATCTTTTTCATCAATTCAGGCTTTAAAAAATCCTTTGAAAACATTGCTTTTGAAAAGTTTAAAAGATCCCTTGGCGTAGTATATACATTTTTATCTCCATAGATAAGGTCTAACCGGTCCAAAGGATACAATTTATTTCCTCCATAATAAAACGATTGAGAGGCAGTAGGAATATCTTTCTCCTGAAAAATATACGTATTATTCATTTTCAGAGGTGCAAAGACCATTTCCTTCATGGCTTTCGGAAAAGGAGTCTTCGTCACTTTTTCAATAATTAAAGCCAATAGAGCGAAGTTAGTGTTACAATACATAAATCCTGTATCCGTATCTCTTGCCAGATCAGGTTTGTATTTAATAATCATATTCAATACATCCTGGTTCGTAATAAATGGCTTGGATAATTCTGCCGGTTCCGGCTTTATTTTTGTGATAAAATATTCATATTTCGGAAGACCGCTTCTTTGATCCAATAAGGTATGAACAGTAACGTTCGGATAAGGAAATCCGGGAAAGAACTGAGTCAGGTGATCCGATAATTTAACTTTTCCGGCTTCTATCAGTTTCATCATTGCCATTGCCGTCATTGTCTTTGAAACCGAAGCTACGTGCAAAGGCGTGTTTTTATCAATAGGCATCTGATTTCCTTCTCTACCGAACCCTCTGTAGTTTTCGTAGAGTATCTCATCTCCTTTCGCCACTAAAATCCCTCCGCTTAAATTTCCCTTTTCCCAAACTTTTTGATAGTATTGATCAATATATTGTGTGATTGTATTTTTATCTGAAAGAATTCTGTCTTCATCGGTAAAAATATGATCTAAATCTACCTTTCCATAATTAGGCAGACTGGAAGTATAAACAGGTTCAGACTGTTTTTCTTCTTTCTTTTTACAGGACGTAACACAACAAAATAAGGCGGAAATAAGTATAAAACTAAGCTTCTTCATGAATTTCTAAAATGAGCGGCAATTTAATAAAACGCTAAGAAAATATTAAATATCAGTAATATATTAAGACTTATTTAACATAGTTGGAAGCATGTTATAAAAACGAAGCTACAATTTTATCCACAATCACCTGCGCCAGTTTTTCCTTGCTTTGATGAGTCCATCCCGCAATATGCGGTGTCACGATTACCTTTTCTGAATCCAATAAATATTGCAGTGTTTCATTTTCAGCTTCTATATTTTCGAAAGAAGATTTTTCGTACTCCAATACATCAAGACAAGCTCCTTTTACTTTCCCTGATTGTATCGCATCAACTAGGCTTTTAGTTTCTACATTTTTTCCTCTTGCCGTATTCACAAAATAGAATTCATTTTTCATTTCAGCAATGAATGCTGAATCAATAAGGTAATGCGTTTCGGTAGTTAATGGAATATGCAAGCTTAAAACCTCAGCTTTTTCTTTTAATTCCTTTAAAGAAACCTGTGTTGCATATTCATCTGAGAGATCAGGAAGAATATCATGAAAGATTACCTTACAGCCAAAACCCGAAAGTCGTTTTGCCGTTGCTTTTCCCATATTCCCGTAGCCGATTAAACCTACCGTTTTACCCAAAAGTTCATCCCCCCTGTTTTCTTCACGAAGCCAGATTCCGTTTTTTACTTCCTGAGATGCAATAAAAAGACGGTTCATTAAAATTAATAACATTCCGACAACATGTTCCGCTACGGAATCTCTGTTTCCTTCAGGAGAATTAATTAGCTGTATTCCCAGTTTTTCAGCCACAGGAATATCAATGTTTTCCATTCCCGCCCCTACTCTTGCGATGAACTTCAGATTTTTTGCATTTTCTAAAAAATTCTTGTCCAAAGGAATCCTACTTCTGATAATCACTCCATCATAGTTTTCAATTTTACTGCAGACCTCATCATAAGAAGAGGTAAAATCTTCTTCCAGTATACAATTTTTAGCTAAAAGCTGTTCTGTAATAAGCGGATGATTTTTATCGAGGAGTAAAATTTTCATAGAAGACATAATTCTTTATATTTGTTGATGCAAAGGTAAGTTTCAGAGCTATAGAAACGACTTTTGTGAGATAAATTTTTTCAATTTTTTCATCTTATGAAGTTACATAAGTTTATTTACAGTGCTTCCGTATTGTTATTATTAGGTTACATTATTTTTCTAGCCATTAGATTTCCTTCAATTAAAGAGATCGTTCCCATCCACTATTCTTCTGAAGGTGCGGATGGTTTTGGAAGCAAACTATTTTTATGGCTTGAAGTCGGAATTAATGCGATTTTATTATTTTTCATCGGATTAATTATCAGGCATCCGCAAAAAGCATTTGGAGAAAAAAATGATTATTTAGAATCTTCTGAAGATACAGCAATAAAAAACCGACAAATATTTCTGTCGGTACTATCTTTAATTATCACGTTGATTTTTTGCGGTCTCTCTTTAAAAGAAATTATTTAAGCTTCCTGAAAAAGTTTCTTTAGTTCTATAGATTCCGAAGGTTTCATTCTTCCGGAAAGAATCAATGAAAGCTCTTTTCTTCTTAATGCTGCTGCAAAACGCTCTTTTTCAAGTTCTGTTTCAGGCTCCATTTCTGGGATTGGGATTGGTCTGTTGAATTCATCTACCGCAACGAATGTATAAATTCCTGAATTGGTATGAATCTTTTTCTGATTGATCGGATCATCCAGCCAAACGTCTACATAAATCTCCATAGATGTAGAAAAAGCTCTTGAAACCTTAGATTCCATCACAACAATACCACCTTCAGGAATCGGATAATCAAACGAAACGTGATTTACAGATGCCGTCACTACTCTTCTCTCGCAATGTCTTGTTGCAGAAATCGATGCGCACCTGTCCATTCTTGCCAATAATTCTCCACCAAAAAGATTTCTCAGCTGGTTCGTATCATTGGGAAGTACAATATTGGTCATCACCGTCAAAGACTCTGATGCTTTTTTTATTTTTGCCATTTAGGTTTAGATTTTGGAGCTGCCATATTATTCGTTTTCACAACAGCCGGTTTTATAATAGAATCTTTTCTTAAAGAATCTTTTTTCAAAGTGTCTGAAACTTTCGTTGTTGCAGAATCTACTTTTACGGGAACTATTTTTTCTATTCTTCTGGTTTTGGTCTGTACAGAAAGGTTGTCAAAAGATTTTTTTCCAAAAATAAGCTCTTGCTGAGAATATCCCAGATAAACAATTCCTAATACAGGAACTACAAAAAGAAAAGTCCAAAGAATAGATTTATTGAATTTATAATCTTTTTTAGATTCTGTAGGCTTCTCTTTCTTTTCAGAGTTTTTAATATCTGAAATTCTGATTTCCTCTAAGCCGTAAAAATCAGGACGATCATTTTCAAGACGCTTTCCGCTGAAAGCAATCTGATCATCATGAATGCAAAGTTTTCCTAAACTCTGAATTTCCAGAAGCTGATCTGCCTGAAGTTTTTTCTTCCAAAAATCGGTCTGAATCTTCAAATCACTTTTAGAAGCAGCTAATGACATTTGCTTTTGGGCAGCAATAAAAGCAGCTAGCTCCTCAGACTGAATTTCATAATCCGGAGTAAAAGCGATCTGACTTGCAGGAGGAAGAATACTTCCGTTTTCAGAATTAATAATTGCTTTTGAGTTTTCTAATGAAAACACACCAAAGCCCGGAACAACAACGCTTCCAAACTGTTTTAAATATTCTAAAATGTATGCTGAAATATTCATTTGGTGGCAAATTTATAACTTTTCCCTGACTTCCTGAAGCATTTTTCATTATAAAAAAAGATTCTCAAAAACCTTATTTTTCCGAATTTACCAATTATTAATTGTCATTACACCTATTATATCCATATTTAATTTAAAAAAGATATTTTATACAGAGAAATAGATTAATCCTTTTAAATTTTCAATTTTATGTTTTTCACAATTTTTAAGCATAATATTGACTAAAACAAAAAAGCTACCGAAGCAGCTTTTAAAGATCTAACTTTTACTTTTTACTATATAATTAATTTAAATATAGTCAATTGACTAATGGATTTTCCAGCTTATCCCAAACATAAAATTGGTTCCTGCCTGCGAAAAATAGTAAGGATTTCCATCCCAAACGGCTCCGTTATTTACATATTTCTTATTGAAAATATTATTTACCAAAAGCTTTAAGGAAACTTCATTATGAGCGATTGTAAATTGATATTGTGCATTAAAATCCATTAAAAAATAATCTTTCAATTGAAGATTCTCATCTTCGGAATTATCAAGATATTGTTTTCCAACATATTGATTCATCAGACTGAACTGGAAGTTTTTGGCAGGATTGAATTTTAAACCCAGGTTTGCAATAATATCCGGAGAAAAGGAAATCTGCGTATTCCCAAGATTTTTCACCTCTGTTGCATTTTCAATTTTGAAATCCAAATTTCTATTGTTACTGAAACTTACATTTCCCGTCAATTCCCATTGTTTCGAAAGCTTTGCCAATGCGCCTAACTCAATCCCACTTCTATAGCTTTTCCCTGAATTGGTTCTTATAAAAGCTCCCACATTATTCAATTCACCATTCAATACCAACTGATTGACATAATACATATAATATAGATTGGCTGTGAACGATACGATTCCGAATTGTCTTTCAAAACCTGCTTCAAAATCGTGGAGCTTTTCTGCTTTTACATCGTTGTTTGCCAACAAATCATCCCTGTTAGGTTCGCGATGTGCATGTGCATAGGAAACAAATATTTTCCCGTTCCCTATTTTATAATTGGCTCCAACTTTTGGATTGAAGAACAGCCAGTTTTTGTCTAAATTAGCTCCTTCATCGTCTCCTGCTGTGATTATTTTTGTATCATAATCTACATTTCTAAGCTGCAGATCTCCGAAGAATTCAAAATCATGAACTCTTACCAAAGCTTTTACAAAGCCAGAAACTTCGTTTTTCACAGAACGGCCTCTGTAATATTCATGTTCATCAATCTGAGGAAGAAAAACTCCGGTTACATTCCCATAATGCCTTCCGTAATACTGGTTCGCCACAGCTCCGAAGTTTACATCAACATTTCCCAGTTTCCCGTACAATGTTGAAACCATCCCGTAAAAATCATTATTCAGCCATTTTTTTCTGATAAAGTCTGAGTACTCTTCACCATTTACATCAGGTAAATTATACCTTGCAAAAGGATCACCCTGTTTATAATTTTCGTAATAACCTTTTCCTTTTGTATAGTGTAAAGTTGTTTCTAAATTCCATTTTTCATTAAACTTTTCTTCCCAGAGCAACTGGTAATGGTTTTGCCTGTAATTATCAGTTTCATTATCATAAAACCCGACAATATTCTCCCAGTTCGCATCATAAATAGCTCCGGACGGATTAAATTTAGGATTCTTTTCCCAGGTATCTCTGTCAATTCCATTCCAGGCTTGATATGTTTTTTCTTTTCCTCCAAAAGCCATTAAACGGATTCTTGTTTTTCCTTCTTCATATAAAGCTGTAAAATTGTAAGAATCCAGCTTTGAAAATGCCCTGTCGATATAGCCATCGGAATTAATATGCGTATAACGCCCCATCAAAGAAAAACGGTTTCCCCAGAATTTTCCGGAACCAATCTCTGCAGAATATTTGTAAGTATTAAACGAACCGTAACTGTCATCGGTTTTAAAATAAAATTTCTCTTCAGGATCTTTTGAGATCACATTAATACTTGCGCCAAACGCTGCAGATCCGTTATTCGAAGTTCCTACTCCTCTTTGAATTAGAATCTGTGATGCAGAGCTCGTGAGATCCGGAACGTTCACGAAAAAGGTGCCTTGACTTTCCGAATCGTTGTATGGAACACCATTCATCATGACATTAATTGCGCTTCCAGAAACTCCACGAATTCTAAACCCCGTATAACCAACTCCATTTCCCGCATCCGAAGTTGAAATAATAGACGTTTGATTTTTAAGCAGAATAGGAAGATCCTGCCCCAGATTTTTGCTGTCTAAATCTTTCTGAACATTAATAATTTCCTTCGCAACCGGAAGTCTTTTGGTAAAATTAACAGCTTCAATTTCCTTTATTTTTAAGGAATCAGAATTTTGTGCTTGCAAAAAAGCGAAAGAGCCTACAGTAAGCCCTAAAAAAAATAATCCTTTCATTCTATAAATTTTTAAAATTTAATGAATAAAAGGGGATTGATAAGATATTATACAGTTTCAGCCCTGAAGCCGAATTCCCTAAACAGCATTACCCGTTCTAGGTTCATTGGGTATAATCTCAGCCTGTTACAGCACCCCTTTATTTCGACTGCAAAATTATGATTTTTCTGCTTATGAATAGATTGTTTTAATATTTTTTGTTTCTAACATCTACATAATAATAGTTTTGTCCGTCTTTTGAAACTTCAAACATTCCTCCCAGCTTCCAACTGTAATTCAGCTTAATATCTTCATATTCGAAAGGAATAATGATTTTATTATCTTTGTTTATCACGCCGAATTTATTGTTGGCAACTGCCACCACCATTGGGTTTTCCAGATCATTTCCCTCCAGAACATACAACATTTCATATTGTGGAGCAATCTGGAACTTAAAAGTAACTTTAGAATTTTTATAGAGGTTATTATCTCCCAGTCCGAAAAGATATTTGTCCTTATAAACTCCGTATTTTTGTTTCACATATATGTTTTTACATTTTCCTAAATCCGAATCTTTATATCGGTATACCTTTTTCCCAAAAACATCTATTCTATAAGTAATCTGGTCTTTTTCTACCGTGGCATACTCCTTTGTTCCATACTTTCTTACTTTTTCATTAGGAGAATTGAGCAGATTACAGTCTTCAGAAAAAAACATCGCAATATAAAATTCTGCCGGAATTATAAATTGTCCTTTTTGATTGACATATCCCACTTTACCGTTTTGTTTTTTAGGAATGAGCAAAGGAACATCTCCGTATAATGATATCAAATCAGGACGATTAGGATTTACCCTAGCAAATTGTGTTGTTCCCGGAAATTGCGTGTCACTTTTTGAAACAACCCGACTGGACTGCGAAAGTGCTGCACTAAACAGGAATACTGCAAAGAGTTTATAAAAATTTTTCATGGCATGTTTTTGTGACACTAAAATACGCATATTCTTAACACTCTGAAAAAGATTATATATTTAAAAACTTTAGGAAGATCAAATATAATAGATTATTTAAAAAACATATTTATAAAGAATCTAAATAAATTAATTCTCATAAAATAGTAAAAATTCGTAATTTTGGGAACATTTTTAGGTGATTGATAATATAAAAACGTTATAAAGAAATATTTTTTTGATTCAAATATTAGAAAAACCATATTCTTTATTGTTTTTGATCAAATATTACCTAGCTCCTTTTTAAAAGCAACACGATTATTTATAAATCCATTTATAGAATTAATTAAGATTAAAGATATAAAAATTTGTTATAATCTACTTATAGATTGAAAAGACTTCTATTATTATGAATATGTATCAGGATTACATCCAAGAAATTGCAGAAAGAAAAAACCAAGGGCTACATCCAAAGCCGATTGACAGTGCAGAATTATTAAGCGAAATCATCGCACAAATTAAAGATACAGCTAATGAATACAGGGCTGACTCTCTTAATTTTTTCATTTATAACACTTTGCCGGGAACAACAAGCGCTGCAGGTGTAAAAGCCCAGTTTTTGAAGGAAATCATTCTTGGCGAATCCGTGGTTGAAGAAATCACTCCGGCATTTGCGTTTGAGCTTTTGTCTCATATGAAGGGAGGTCCTTCAATCAAAGTACTATTAGATTTAGCTTTAGGTAATGATGATGCTGTTGCAAAACAGGCTGCTGAAGTTCTTAAAACTCAGGTTTACCTGTATGATGCTGATACCGCTCGTTTGAAAGAAGCTTATGAAGCAGGTAATGTAATCGCTAAAGATATTTTGGAAAGCTATGCAAAAGCAGAGTTTTTCACTAAACTTCCTGAAGTTCCAGAGGAAATCAAGGTTGTAACTTTCATCGCTGGTGAAGGTGATATTTCTACAGATTTACTTTCTCCGGGAAATCAGGCACACTCTCGTTCAGACAGGGAACTTCACGGAAAATGTATGATTACCCCTGAAGCCCAGGAACAAATCAAAGCTCTACAGGCAAAACATCCTGATGCAAGTGTAATGCTGATTGCCGAAAAAGGAACGATGGGAGTGGGTTCTTCAAGAATGTCGGGTGTAAACAACGTGGCACTTTGGACCGGAAAACAAGCAAGTCCTTATGTACCTTTCGTGAATATAGCTCCAATCGTTGGAGGAACAAATGGTATCTCCCCAATTTTCTTAACAACTGTTGACGTAACCGGAGGGATCGGTATCGACCTTCAGAACTGGGTGAAAAAAGTTGACGAAAACGGAAATCCTGTTCGTAACGAAAATGGTGATATTATTTTGGAAGAAAAATATTCTGTTGCTACAGGAACTGTTCTTACCATCAATACCAAAGAGAAAAAATTATATAACGGAAATCAGGAACTGAAAGATATTTCAAAATCATTTACTCCTCAAAAATTAGAATTCATCAGAGCCGGTGGTTCTTATGCCATTGTTTTTGGTAAAAAAATCCAGACGTTTGCTGCCAAAACTTTAGGAATTACAGCTCCGGCAGTTTTCGCTCCTTCTAAAGAAATTTCTATTGAAGGACAAGGATTGACTGCAGTTGAAAAGATCTTCAACAGAAATGCGGTTGGTGTTACTGAAGGTAAATTATTACACGCAGGTTCTGACGTTCGTGTAGAAGTAAACATTGTTGGTTCTCAGGATACAACTGGTTTAATGACCGCTCAGGAATTAGAATCAATGGCTGCAACTGTGATTTCTCCAGTCGTAGACGGAGCATATCAGTCAGGTTGTCATACTGCTTCAGTTTGGGATAAAAAAGCCCAGACCAATATTCCTAAATTAATGAAATTTATGAATGATTTCGGAGTAATCACAGCTCGTGACCCGAAAGGTGAATACCACGCAATGACAGACGTTATTCACAAAGTTCTTAATGATATTACGGTTGACGAATGGGCAATCATCATCGGAGGTGACTCCCATACAAGAATGTCAAAAGGAGTTGCTTTCGGAGCTGACTCCGGAACAGTAGCTTTAGCATTAGCAACAGGTGAAGCGTCAATGCCGATTCCTGAATCCGTAAAAGTGACTTTCAAAGGAGATATGAAAGAGCATATGGATTTCCGTGATGTAGTTCACGCAACTCAGGCTCAGATGTTGAAGCAATTTGACGGAGAAAACGTTTTCCAGGGTAGAATTATCGAGGTTCATATCGGAACTCTTCCGGCTGACCAGGCATTTACATTTACAGACTGGACTGCGGAAATGAAAGCTAAAGCTTCTATCTGTATTTCTGAAAATGATACTTTAATTGAATCGTTGGAAATCGCGAAAAGCAGAATCCAGATTATGATTGATAAAGGTATGGATAACCACAATCAGGTTCTTAAAGGATTAATTGAAAAAGCAGATAAGAGAATTGCTGAAATCAGAAGTGGTGAAAAACCGGCTTTAACTCCTGATGCGAATGCAAAATATTATGCCGAAGTAGTTGTTGACCTTGATGAGATCGTTGAGCCAATGATCGCTGATCCTGATGTAAACAACGAAGATATTTCTAAAAGATACACTCACGACACCATCAGAGACCTTACTTACTACGGAGGTGAGAAAAAAGTTGACTTAGGCTTCGTCGGATCTTGTATGGTTCACAAAGGAGATTTGAAAATCGTTTCTCAAATGTTAAGAAACCTGGAAAAGCAAAATGGTAAAGTAGAGTTCCAGGCCCCGTTAGTTGTAGCTGCTCCTACTTATAATATCATTGATGAATTAAAAGCTGAGGGTGACTGGGAGTTATTAGAGAAATATTCAGGTTTTGAATTCAACGACGCTGCACCAAAAGGAGAAGCCCGTACTCAGTATGAAAATATGATGTATCTTGAGCGTCCGGGATGTAACTTATGTATGGGTAACCAGGAAAAAGCTGAAAAAGGAGATACCGTTTTAGCAACTTCTACCCGTCTATTCCAGGGAAGAGTGGTTGAAGACTCTGAACGTAAAAAAGGAGAATCTTTATTGGCTTCAACTCCTGTTGTTGTACTTTCAGCAATTATGGGAAGAATTCCAAGCATCGATGAATATAAAGAGGCAGTTGAAGGGATCAACCTTACAACTTTCGTTCCTCCTATTAAAGAATTGGTGGCAGTTGGTCATTAATACAAATCAATAATAGTCGAAAGACTGTTCTAAAATAATAAATGGAAGATTTCTTTTGAAGTCTTCTATTTTTGTTTAGAACCATTCTATTTAACAACAATTAAAATTATTTTGATCTATATCAATGTCTAAAAAATCATTTTTCCTTAACTTCATAGTCCTAAAATATTTTAATCATTTATCCTATGTATTTTTTATATAAATCATGGGAATAGATTTTGATGTGATATATTAGGTATTTTCCGCTTAAATCAAGGAAAAACTTATTAAAAAGAACAAAACTAAATTAGATATGACTTTTGATATTGATATGATCAAAAAAGTGTATGAACGTTATCCTGAGAGAATTGCTGCTGCAAGACAAATCGTGGGAAAACCTCTTACCCTTTCAGAAAAAATCCTTTACACTCACCTTTGGGAAGGAAATGCAACACAAGAATATGAAAGAGGAAACTCTTATGTAGACTTTGCACCGGATAGAGTTGCCATGCAGGATGCCACTGCACAAATGGCTCTTTTACAATTCATGCAGGCCGGAAAAACGAAGGTTGCCGTTCCTTCAACTGCTCACGCCGATCACCTGATTCAGGCAAAAGTAGGAGCTGATAAAGATTTACAGGAAGGAATCAATAAAAACTCTGAGGTTTTCAACTTTTTGAGCTCTGTTTGTGATAAATACGGAATCGGTTTCTGGAAACCCGGAGCTGGGATTATTCACCAGGTCGTATTGGAAAACTATGCCTTCCCAGGAGGAATGATGATCGGTACAGACTCTCACACGGTAAATGCAGGCGGTTTAGGAATGGTGGCTATCGGTGTAGGTGGTGCTGATGCAGTAGATGTAATGGCAGGAATGGCTTGGGAACTTAAAATGCCAAAACTTATTGGCGTAAAATTAACCGGTAAAATGTCTGGTTGGACTTCTGCGAAAGACGTTATCCTAAAAGTTGCCGGAATCCTTACCGTAAAAGGAGGAACCGGATGCATCGTAGAATATTTCGGAGAAGGAGCAAAATCTCTTTCTGCAACAGGTAAAGGTACCATCTGTAACATGGGTGCTGAAATCGGGGCTACAACTTCTACTTTCGGATACGATGATTCTATGAGAAGATATTTAGCCGCTACAGGAAGACAAGACGTAGTAGATGCTGCCGATAAAATTGCTGAACACTTAACAGGCGATGCAGAAGTATATGCAAACCCTGAACAATATTTTGATCAATTAATTGAAATCAACCTTTCTGAATTAGCGCCTCACTTAAACGGACCCTTCACTCCGGATTTGGCGACTCCGGTTTCTGAATTCAGAGCTAAAGCAGAAGCAAACGGATGGCCTCTAGAAGTAGAATGGGCACTGATCGGTTCTTGTACCAACTCTTCTTATGAAGATTTATCAAGAGCAGCCTCTATTGTTGAAGACGCCGTTGCTAAAGGAGTAAAACCTAAAGCAATTCTAGGAATCAACCCAGGTTCTGAACAAGTGAAATTCACAGCAGAAAGAGACGGATTCCTTAATTCTTTCAGAAAATTTGAGAATGCAAGAATCTTTACGAACGCTTGTGGTCCTTGTATTGGACAATGGGACAGAGAAGGTGCTGAAAAAGGAGAGAAAAACTCCATTATTCACTCTTTCAACAGAAACTTTGCAAAAAGAGCGGATGGTAACCCAAATACCCATGCATTCGTTGCTTCACCGGAAATGGTAGCAGCTGTTGCTATTTCAGGTAGATTAGATTTCAACCCGATCACAGATACTTTAACAAATGAAGCCGGAGAACAAATCAAACTGGACGAACCTAAAGGTTTTGAATTACCTGCAAGAGGATTCGCAGTAGATGATAATGGTTATCAGGCTCCGTCCGAAGATGGCTCAAGCGTTGTAGTGAATGTAAGTCCTACTTCAGACAGACTTCAGTTATTAGAAGAATTCCCTGCTTGGGATGGCAAAAATATCACCGGAGCCAAGGTCTTGATCAAAGCTTTCGGAAAATGTACAACCGACCACATTTCTATGGCAGGACCATGGCTGAAATACAGAGGTCACCTTGATAATATTTCAAACAATATGTTGATCGGAGCTGTAAATGCTTACAATATGGAAACCAACAAGGTTAAAAATGAGCTAACTGGTGAATATGGAGAAGTTCCAGCAGTACAGAGAGCTTACAAAGCTGCCGGAGTTCCTACGATCGTTGTTGGAGATCAAAACTACGGTGAAGGTTCTTCAAGAGAGCACGCTGCAATGGAACCGAGACACCTCGGAGTAAAAGCAGTGTTGGTAAAATCATTTGCGAGAATCCATGAAACGAACCTTAAAAAACAGGGGATGTTGGGAATCACTTTCGCTAATGAGGCAGATTACGACAAAATCCTGGAAGATGATACCGTAAACTTCTTAGATCTCGATCAGTTTGCACCTGGAAGACAACTGACTTTAGAGTTCATCCACAAAGACGGTTCTAAAGATATCATTATGGCAAACCATACGTATAATGATCAGCAGATTGACTGGTTTAAAGCAGGCTCTGCTCTGAATCTAATCAAACAACAAGAGAAAAATTAATTGTTAGATTTAATTAATCATAGAAAAAGCAACTTCAAATTGAAGTTGCTTTTTCATTTTATTTTAGTCAGAAGGCTCATTCTAAAGCTCTCTCCTATCGGAATTTCCTGTTCGGAAAGCAGCGTTATTTTTTTGCTTCCTAAGTTTTTAATCTGATTTAAATTAATGATAAAAGATTTATGAATTCTCGCAAAAGAATTTTCAGGAAGCCGTTGCTCCATGGACTTCAAAGTATCTAAAACAATATACTCTTCTTCTAAAGTTCTAATATTAACATAATCTTTAATGCTTTCCACATACAAAATATCCCCGAAATTGATTCTATGCTGTTGTCCGGAAGACTTTACGAAGAAATAAGCATCTTCTTTATTTTCTTTAACGGTAAAACGTTCCTGAGCCTTTAAAGCACTTTTATAAAAACGTTCAAAGGAGATTGGCTTCAGAAGATAATCAACAATATTGTGCTCATATCCTTCTAAAGCATATTCAGAATAAGCAGTAGTTAAAATATATTTCTGCTTATCACCTAAAATTTTCATGAAATTGATCCCTGTCAATTCGGGCATTTGAATATCAAGAAAAACCAGATCAGATTCGTTATTCTGAATAAATTCTAATGCTTCAATTGGGTTTTCAGTCGAAAAAGCCAGTTCTAAAAACGGGACTTTACGCACATAACTTTCCAACAGCGAAATCGCCAACGGTTCATCATCCACAACAATACATTTAATTTTACCCATTTCGTAAATTAATTTTTAAATCTACGATAAATTCTGTTTTCAAATCTTGTATCTTCAGTTCATATTTTTTAGGATAGAGTATTTCCAGCCTTTTTTTCACATTCTCGATTCCAATCCCTGAAAGCGGGTCTTTCATTCTATCTTTTTTATAATTTAAAAGATAAAAGTGTAAGGTTTGATTGTTATCAGAAATTTTCATTTTAAACCCTTTATCCCGGAAATCACCATGCTTAAAAGCATTTTCAACAAATGGAACTAAAATCATCGGAGAAATATTTAATTTGGGATAGTTAATATTTTTTTCAATAATCAATAACTCCGGATTTTTGATTCTCAATTTTTCCAAGGCTGTCAAACTATCAATATAGCCAATTTCTTTATCCAAAGTAATCGTATCTTCACCAAGATCTTTTGTACTGTATCTTAATAGTTGGCTCAATTCTTCAAGCGCGGGTAAAGCCTGATCTGATTTCTGATAAACCAACGAATAAATATTATTTAAAGAATTGAAAATGAAATGTGGATTGATCTGCATCTTTAAAGCCTGTAATTCGGCTGTTTTTTTGGCTTCAATCAATTGAGATTTTTCTTCTTCCACGATGATGGAATATTTAAAAAACCAAAAGGTCGTACTGATGAAAATTGTTGTACTGCTGTAAAAAATATTATCAAAAAAATAAAATCCGAAACTTATTCCTTTTGCATAATTGCTGATCCCGAAAAAATGAGGCAAAAATATTTCTTCTGCAAAATATCTTACCATTACAAATGCAGTTACGCTGAGGAAAAAGGCAAAAAAAGATTTGTACAGTTTATCCGCATCAAAAAATTTCGGAACTACAATAAAGTAATTGACATAAAAACAAATAATACTCGTAATAAAAAAGGTAATATTAAAGATCGTATTCTTCGAATGAAAAACAAAATAGGGAACGAGAACAGCACCCGTTACATAAATTGCCCAAAAGAAAATATGCAGATAAAGAAGTTTATTGACTTTCATACAACAAAAATAGATTTTCCATTAAATTTCGCCTTATTTTTTCGACAAACGAATCATTTTTTCCGATGAAAATTATTTCATGCCGTTTCAGATTCATTTGGTCGAAATGATATTTTACAATGGTAATGGTATTGATAATTTTGACAAAAAATCAATCTCATGAAAACATTATTGTACACATTTCTGCTTTGTTTATCTGCTTTTACATTAGCTCAGAAAAAGCCATCAGAATATTTTACAAATCATAAAACGAAAGTTTTAGTTGTTGGATCATTTCATTTCGATTATCCCAATCTTGATGCTCATAAAACGGAAAAAAAAGATCAGGTCGATGTTTTATCTCCCAAGACTTCACAGGAAGTGACCGAGCTTATCAATTACATCAAAAAATTTAAGCCCACAAAAATTGCGATTGAAGCCTTTCCGAACTGGAATGCCAATCAGAAATTAAATGAATATAAAGAAGGTAAACACAAGGATAAAAGAGATGAACGATATCAAATTGCGATGCGTACAGCGAAAGAATTTAATCTGAATGAATTGTACAGCATAGATGCCGAATCTGTTTTGGATGATTTGCAGGAAAAATTCGGAAAAAAAGATTCAATATATTTCAAAAATTTAAGTAAAGACTATGATTTTTTAAGCGATGATCCTATTTCAAAGGAATACAATACTTTCTTCAAAAGTTCGGAACCGAAAAAATTTAAATCGCTGTTGGAGCTTTTCCAATTTATAAACGGTAAGGAATACCATCAATATGAATATGGAACCTATTTGACCGGAGATTTTAAATTAAGAGAACACGACGGTGCAGATATGTTGGCTCTGTACTGGTACAACCGAAACCTGAGAATGTTTAGAAATATCCAGAATATTCCGCATACTTCAGAAGACAGGATTTTGGTTGTTGTGGGAAATGGTCATGCTTCTGTTCTAAGGCAATTATTTACCTCATCCCCGGAATTTGATTATACCGAATTTGATTCATTAAAGTAAAAATTACAACACATATTCTGAGGGAAGAATATCTTACATAAAACCTGACAACATATTTAATTACTTAAAATAGCTACTGCAATTTGTAACAAAAAATATTTTTCTGCGTCTAACCCTATAGTAGAAAAAAGATTATGAAAAAAACAATTATTGCTTTATCTTTTTTGGGAACTGTATTCACATACGCTCAGGAAAAAACTAATAACCAAGTAAAAGAAAAGCAAATTGAAGGGGTAACCATTACACAAACTAAAAAAGCCGTTGAACAAAAAGCAGACCGTACTATTTTTGATTTTTCCGAACAACCGGCTTTAAATTCAGGTTCATCTTTAGAAGGGATTAAAAAACTTCCGGGCATGGTGGTCACCGATATTGCCGGAATGATGTATCAGGGAAAGTCTTTACAGGTATATATGGATGGCAGACCTTTGAATATTTCCACCAACGACTTAACTGCATTTTTAGAAGGAATGCCTGCTTCCTCCATTGAAAGAATCGAGGTGGTGACTCAGCCGGGCGCAGAGTTCCCGGCAACTTCAGGAGGTGCAATTTTGAATATTATTACTTCTAAATCAGCTAAAAGTTATCTTACGGCTACCTATTCCGGAGGCTACCGCTTTTCGGATTATGACAAATTCAGAAATAAGTTTAACAACAGTATTGCTTTAAACTCCAAAAACAAGTGGTTTGGCTGGCAATTCAGCGCAGGGCAGAATTATAATGAATCTTTCGGCAGTAATGAACTGGATGATGTATCGAAAGGCTTTAATGATAAGTACGGCCGTTCTTATTTTGCAAAAGCGGCTACTACTTTTGAACTGGGAATGGACAGGCTATTGTTAAATTACGATTTCTTCAATTCCAATAATGATTCTTATAATTCTTCTGAAGGTGTTACTGTACGCAAAAATCCTGAAAACTTAAATATTCCCGAAGTAGCGCAATATTTAAATGATGGTAAAAGTAAAAATAAAAACTACAGAAATGAATTTACAGCAACCTACCAGAAAAGATTTGATGATAAAAACCAGAAGCTAGATTTTAAATTCAATTATTCTAATTTCAGAAACAATTTTGATCAAAATGCGATCAATACCTATTATTATCTTTCCGGAAATTCCTTAGGAGAGCTTTCCGATTTCGGAAATACTTCGACTCAAAATGCCTACAATATGAGGGTGGATTATTCCCAGCCGATCAAGCTTTTGGAGGAAGGAAAGATCAGTATTGGAGGGATGTACGACAAATTGAATTTCAAGACAGATTTTATGGGTATTGACAATCTCGATTACCAAAGGCAGACTGCTTCCATGTATACCGAGCTGAACACAAAGCTTAAAAAATTTAGCTTCATAGCTGGTTTGAGAGCGGAAGATTATGATATTTCCGGAAAATCCTTAAACTTAGAGAGTGAAAAGTGGGATGATTTGAGAGCCTTTAAAAAGTTCCAGCTATTCCCCAATGCAAGTATTCAATATGATATTGCTAAATTAATCTACTTTAATTTAAATTACAGCCGAAAAATTACACTGCCAAGTACCGGACAATTAAATCCGAACAATACTACGTTCCAGAATCCGAATGTAAATATCTCGGGAAACCCCAATGTGCAGCCTACTATTTTCAATAATTTCGAAGCCAAACTGAGTGCTTTTAATTACGGGTTTATTAGCTATAATGTAAGCAAGGTAAGCGACCAGGTAATGATGTACGTGGAGAAAGACGGGTATAATATTTCTCAGACGAATGTAAACATCAGTTCTTTAACACAGCACAGTTTCAATATTGCCATACCTATTCCATTGATGGTATTCAGCAAACCTTTGAGTGAAGTAATGAAGTTCGACTTCAATCCTGACAAAATTAATTTTCTTTATTTCTATGCAGGATACCAGTTTCAGAACATTAAAGAAATTACTGATCAGAAAGGCATGTGGTTCTTTAATGTTACAGGGCAGTTTCTCCTTCCGAAAGGTATTAAATTTGCACCAACCTTTTCCTATTCCACAAAAGGGAACTATTATTTCTTCCAGTCTACCCAGCCCATCATGAACCGTGTTAATGTAAACTTAAGCAAGAAATTTGATGGGGACCGATTAACGGTAAGCTTATTTGCTGACGATATTTTCAACAGCAGCAGAATGAATTTCAAAACAGTAAACACTCCTACTCCTATTTACCTGAACAACAGATGGGATAGCCGAACTTTCGGAATTTCTGTAAACTATAAAATTCCTACAAGGAATAAATTGGCTAAAGTAGATCAAAACATCCTCAACACTGAAACTCCAAAAGATGACAACGGAGGAGTCCTGAATCAGGGGCAGTAATATATACAATCAAAAACGAGTCAGCAAATATTTTGCTGATTCGTTTTTTTAACAATATAACTTAGAAATCAACGGTCTGAAATCTCCATTCCAGCGTATCAATTAATGTGATTTGATTTAAATGCAAAGGCAAATCCGTTATTATTTTCAAGGTAAGATCGGCCATCATACTTCCCACTATTCCGGGCAAAGATCCGAGAACTCCGAGGCTGTCACAATCCGGAAGATTTCCATCAAATGGAGGTTCGGGGAAAATATCTCTTAAATTTTTACTTCCATTACAATTAAAGATGGCAACCTGTCCTGAAAAACCAAGAATACTTCCATACACCAAAGGCTTTTTCAGTTTCACACAAATATCATTAACTAAATATCTCGTTTTAAAATTATCCGAACCATCGACAATAATATCAAATAGAGAAATTATTTTTTCCGCATTGGTTTCATCAATTTTTTGTTCAATGGAAATGAATCGTACCTGGTGATTCAGCTTTTTTACAAAGTTTTCAGCACTTTTCACTTTAAGAATTCCCACAGTATTTTCATTATGAATGATTTGCCGGTTTAAATTATGCAATTCAACCTCATCAAAATCTGCAACTCCCAATGTTCCAACTCCGGCGGCTGCCAAATACTGAATGACCGGGCTCCCCAATCCTCCTGCTCCGATTACCAGAACTTTAGCATTCATAATTTTCCGCTGACCTTTCAATCCTATTTCTTCGATAAAAATCTGTCGGCTGTATCTTGCAAAGGTATCTTCATTTTTCATAGGCAATCTTTATTACGCTCCCGAATAAACATTATCCCAGTCTTTCATTATCGGATCGTAGCCTGATTTTTTAATGATACTTTTAATTTCAGCCATACTTCTTTCGTCACTTGTCTCAAACTGTTCCAACGATTCTTTATCAACTGCATAACCTCCGGGATTGGTTTTCGAAGCCGCGCTCATCGCCGTTGCTCCCAATGAAATAATGTTATTTCTAAATTTTTCATTTTCTCTGGTAGAAATCGAGATTTCAAGATCTTCATTCCAGATTCGGTAAGCACAGATTAATTGCAGCAAATCTTTGTCGGACATAATGAAATTGGGTTCAATAATTCCTTCAGCAGGTCGGAGCCTTGGAAATGACACCGAATATTTGCTCTTCCAATATTGTTTTTGAAGGTAATCGATGTGAAGAGCATTAAAAAAGCTGTCAACTCTCCAGTCTTCCAAACCAAGCAAAACACCCAACCCCATTTTGTGAATACCGGATTTTCCAATTCTGTCGGGCGTTTCCAGGCGAAAATTGAAGTTGGATTTCTTCCCTTTCGGATGGTATTCTTTATACACTTCCTGATGATAAGTTTCCTGATACACCAACACTGCATTTACCCCTGCTTCATGAAGCTGCTGATATTCCTCCTCCGACAAAGGCTGAACTTCAATCGAAATATTGGCAAAATGAGATTTTAATAACTGAACAGCATTCAAAAAATAATCGATTCCTACCGTTTTATTGGCTTCTCCGCTTACCAGCAATACATGATTTACGCCCATCGATTTCAATACTGAGGCCTCAATCATCAGTTCAGTATCAGTCAGCGTTTTCCTTTTGATTGAATTATCTAAACTAAAACCGCAATAGGTACAGATATTCTGACATTCATTGCTAAGATACAACGGAGCATAGAGCTGAATTGTTTTTCCAAAACGTTTTTGAGTAAGCTGTTGTGTCATTTGTGCCATGACTTCCAGTTTATGAGCAGCAACGGGTGAAAGAAAATTCAGAAAATCTTCAATTGTTTTAGTGCTTTTTTGAAGGCTTTTTTCAACATCAGAGAGCGTTACTTTTTCAAGCTTTGCTTTCACTTCATTCCATTGGTATTTTTCAAAAAAATCTTTAAAACTGGCCATATCATTAAGTTTTAGTCAAACAAAAAAGAAGTTAGCGGGCTTGATGCTTCTGCATGTTGAACAACTGATCCTAAACCAGCTTCAAAAGCTCTTCTTCCGGCAATTACACCTTCTTTAAAAGCCTGTGCCATATTTACAGGATTTCCTGCAACCGCGATTGCCGTATTTACCAAGACAGCGTCTGCACCCATTTCCATTGCTTTTGCCGCATCGGAAGGCGCACCAATTCCTGCGTCTATAACAACCGGAACGTTACTCTGACTGATAATAATTTCTAAAAAGTCTATCGTTTTCAATCCTTTATTGGTTCCAATCGGTGCTCCTAAAGGCATCACCACTGCTGTTCCTGCATCTTCAAGACGTTTGCATAAAACAGGATCAGCGTGAATATAAGGCATGACAACAAATCCCAATTTTGCCAATTCTTCCGTTGCATATAAAGTCTCAATCGGATCGGGCAATAAATATTTTGGATCAGGATGAATTTCCAGTTTTACCCAATTGGTTTCCAGAGCTTCTCTCGCCAACTGTGCTGCCAAAACTGCTTCTTTAGCTGTTCTTGCTCCGGAAGTATTAGGTAAAAGATGAGCCTTTGTCGGTTTTAGGGCATTCAGCAAATCATCTTCTGAAGATTGAGAATCGATTCTTTTCAACGCCATTGTTACCATTTCGCTACCTGAAGCGATGATGGAATCGGTCATTTCTGAAAGATTTCCGAATTTCCCTGTTCCTAAAAACAATCTCGATCCGAAAGTTCTGTCTGCTATAATTAAAGGTTGATTTTTCATTGCATTGCTGTTTTAAATTCGTTAATAACTGAAGGCTGACTGGTAATTTGTCCTGAAACTGCAGCTCCGTAAATTCCGATTTGCTGCAATAGCTTTATATCTTCTAAAACAACTCCTCCAATGGCAAATATTTTTGGAATTTCTAAAGATTTTTCTTTTAAACTTTCGATGATTTTCTGATACCCTTCAAAACCTAAAATCGGACTTAATTGTTCTTTAGTCGAGGTAAATCTCAATGGTCCTAAACCTATATAATCGCAAGGTTCATCCATTCTCTGAAGAACATCTGAAATCGTATTTGCTGTTCCTCCAATGATTTTATTTTCACCCAAAATGCGTCTTGCAACTTCAATCGGAGTGTCTTTTAGTCCTAAATGAACACCATCTGCATCGATATTTTTTGCCATCTGAACATGATCGTTTATAATGCAAACCGCACCATAATCTGAACATAATTTTTTTGAAATTTCACAAAGTCTGATGAATTCACTTTCCGGGGCATTTTTCCAACGAACCTGAACCCATTGTATCCCGTTATCAAGAGCTTTTCTAATATTCAGCTCCTGATCTTCTATCGTGAAACCTTGAGAGATATATTGTAATTTTTCCATTATTTAATTTTATTTTACCGCAAAGGCGCTAAGTTTTTTTTAAACTACTAACTGCTTTTTAAGTTCGCAAGGGCGTTAACACTTAGCAAAGACTACAAAGTTTGATAACTAATTTTTAAGAATGAAATCCCAGCAAAGTAGGGTTGCTCGTTAAAAAATTTTCAATGTATTGTTTTCCGTTTCTACAGGCCGTTTCTAAGTTTTCTCCTTTTGCTAAATAGCCTGCAATTGCAGACGAGAGCACACAGCCTGAACCATGTTTCGGATAATAAAATGAAGTAGTATCATTTGGCTGAATCGATATTTGTTTCCCGTTCTCCATTAAAAGATCCGTTCCGATTCTATCATCTTTTCTATGGCCTCCTTTTATTAACACCGAACATGAGTTTTCAAAAAGCTGAGCTTCCTGCAAAATTTTATATTCATTATAGTTGGGAGTGATCAAATCAATCTGCTGCAATGTGTCTTTTAATTGTGAAATTGTACTTAAATCAAAAAAAGAAAATTCAGAAGTGCTTTTCAAAACAGGATCCCAAACAATTTTGGCTTCGGGATTATTTAATTTAATCCTTTTTATGATCTTATTTAAAAACCCTGCATCTTTTACGATTCCAATCTTCAATGCTTCAACAGGATAGCTATTCATTAAAACATCAATTTCTGATACAATTTCTTCTATCGTTCGCCATTGAAGGTCGAAAAATTTCAACTCAGTCTGCAGAGTCATTGCCGTACAAATTCCCAATCCCTGAACTTTCAATTGCTCAAAAGTTTTTATATCTGCCAACAAACCTGCTCCACCACTCGGATCAAAGCCTGCAATACTCATTACGAAAGGGCGCTCTGCCTGCATTTCCTGAATATATTTAAAGATTTATCACTTTCCCAAATTGCGCCTAACAGAGCCACTCCATCTATATCTTTATTGAAAACTTCATCAATATTTTTTTCATTAACTCCTCCCAAAGCGATCAGTTTTACATTCGGATTGTTTCTTTTTTTAATTTCATGTAAAACATTCGAATTTTCACCGTATCCTTTTTTAGAAATACTCGGAAAAACCGGACTGATGAATGAATATTCCCATTCTTTACTTAATTCATTAAAATCTTCAATCTTATGAACTGATGTTGAAATAATTTGGTTTGTGAAAGATGCATGCAAATTATTTCGTCTGTCAATCTCCCTGAAATGAAATCTTGAAATCTTAAAGTGTTTTGCCAATTCATAATGACTGTGCAGAACCAGTTGAGAATGAAATTCTGAATTTATCTTTTCAATAAAATCCGTCATAGCCTCTGAACTGATAAAAGGTTTTCTGATATGAAGTAAGCTCAATCCTTCCTGAAATAATTCATTGATAATTTCAGTTTCGTTTTGAATAATCGGTTCGGGAGTGATTATAATAATCATATATAAATTTCTTTTCCTTTTTCGATGAATTCCTGCGATTTATCAAACATTCCTTTTTCGGCAGATTCACGAATTTCCTGTGTGATTTTCATGGAACAGAATTTGGGGCCGCACATCGAACAGAAATGAGCAATCTTCGCTCCGTCCGCCGGAAGCGTTTCATCATGATAAGATCTTGCAGTTTCCGGGTCCAGTGAAAGATTGAACTGATCTTCCCAACGGAATTCGAATCTTGCTTTACTCAATGCATTGTCTCGGTACTGTGCTCCGGGATGTCCTTTCGCTAAATCAGCAGCATGAGCAGCAAGTTTATACGTAATAACTCCAACTTTTACGTCTTCTTTATTCGGGAGACCTAAATGTTCTTTTGGCGTTACATAACACAGCATTGCACAACCAAACCAGCCAATCATCGCAGCTCCGATTCCTGAAGTGATGTGGTCGTAACCAGGCGCAATATCCGTCGTCAAAGGACCTAAGGTATAAAATGGTGCTTCATCACATACTTCCAATTGCTTCTCCATATTTTCTTTGATCATGTGCATCGGGACGTGACCGGGACCTTCAATCATCACCTGAACGTTGTGTTTCCAAGCAATTTTTGTTAATTCTCCCAAGGTTTCCAATTCAGCAAACTGGGCTTCATCATTGGCATCAGCAATTGAACCCGGACGAAGACCGTCGCCCAAAGAAAAAGCAACGTCATATTTCTTCATGATTTCACAGATTTCCTCAAAATGGGTGTACAAAAAGTTTTCTTTGTGATGAAAAAGACACCATTTTGCCATGATAGAACCACCACGCGAAACAATTCCCGTCACTCGTTTTGCCGTCAAATGAATATATCTCAACAAAACACCGGCATGAATCGTAAAGTAAGAAACCCCTTGTTCTGCCTGCTCAATCAACGTGTCTTTAAAAATTTCCCAGGTCAGATCTTCTGCCACTCCTTTCACTTTTTCCAACGCCTGATAAATCGGAACCGTACCAATCGGAACCGGGCTGTTCCTGATAATCCATTCTCTAGTTTCATGGATATTTTTTCCAGTAGACAAATCCATAATTGTATCTGCTCCCCAACGACAAGCCCAAACTGCTTTTTCTACTTCTTCTTCAATGCTTGATGAAACGGCACTATTTCCGATGTTGGCATTAATTTTAACCAAGAAATTTCGCCCGATAATCATCGGCTCGCTTTCGGGATGATTGATGTTGTTGGGAATGATTGCTCTTCCGGCAGCGATTTCGTCTCTTACAAATTCGGGAGTGATTTTGCTTTTAGGAGTTTTTGCACCAAAACTGTTTCCCGGATGTTGAAAAGCCATTTCTTTTGAAACAAAATCCAATTGTTCAATCCTTTGATTTTCTCTGATGGCAATATATTCCATTTCGGGAGTGATGATCCCTTGCCTTGCGTAGTATAATTGGGTAACTTCTTGTCCTTCTTTAGCCACTTTCGGTTTGTGATTGTAAGAAAAACGCAATTCATCCAGTTTTGAATCGGCAAGACGGGCTTTTCCGTATTCTGAGGTAATTCCATCAAGAATTTCAACATCATTTCTGTCTAAAATCCATTGTTCCCGGATTCTTGGAAGACCTTTTTCAATATTGATTTCGGAATTTTCATCCGTATAAGGTCCTGATGTATCGTAAACAGTAACCGGAGAATTATGTTCTAATGTTCCGTTGGTAAGCTTTGTCGGGCTTAGTTCTATTTCGCGCATCGCTACACTGATGGGATGAATTTTCCCTTCAACATAGATTTTTTTTGAGTTCGGAAACGGCGAACGTGTTATGTTATGAGCCATATTTTTTTGTTTTTATAGAAATTAACCGCCCTGAGTGGCAGTGATGATCAAAATTGAATCTCTGTTGCTAAGAATAGTTTCCGCCCAGAATGGCTGCGGAACGATACGGTTGTTGAGTGCTACGGCAATTCCGTTTTTCTTTTCGGGCAATTCCATAGCGATAAGTGCTTCCAGAGTCTCGGGAAGTACTTCAAATTTTTTTGTTGTGTGGTTGATTATGAGCTCCATTCCTAGATTTTTAAATAAACTTTAGGAATGTCCATCATTGTACAATAGAATGCACAGCAAAGTCATCTCACTTTTCCCTACGCTAGTATGATCTAGAAATCAGGTTCAAAGGGTAAAATCTCAGCCTGTTTTATCAACAGACACCCCTAAAGTCGGAACGAAGTTAGACATTTTTTTGAAATATGCAAAATTTTTCAGCAAAGATGAAAATAGAATGTTGAAAATTTAAAAACCTGAAAATCTGTTCAATTCAAATAAAAATGGAACCTAAATACTTTAGCTTCCATTTTCCAATTTTTTATTATTGTTTTTAATTTTCCTCTTCACAGGCTCTCCAAATCGCATCATTTTTGGGAACAGGGGCAATAATTTCTATATTTTCTTTCGTAACAGGATGTATAAATTCCAGTTTTCTGGCGTGAAGATTAATTCCGCCGTCAGGGTTGGAACGGGGTGCTCCATATTTTAAATCACCTTTAATCGGAACACCGGTTTTGGACAACTGAGCCCGGATTTGATGATGCCTTCCTGTTTCCAGATCAATTTCCAACAAAAGATAGTTGTCTAAAGTTTTAATTATATGATAAGTAAGAATCGCTTCTTTTGCTCCGTCCGTTGCCTTTGGAAAAACGATAGCTTTATTATTTTTCTCGTTTTTCTTGAGATAATGAACCAGCCTTTGAGTTTTTGGAATCATCTCTTTTGCGACTACTGCCCAGTACGTTTTTTTGATCTCACGGTTCTTTACCATTTGAGTCAAACGAGATAAAGCTTTGGAGGTTTTCGCATAAATCACCAAGCCAGAAGTCGGTCTGTCAATACGATGAACCAAACCGAGAAAAACATTTCCCGGTTTGCCATCTCTTTTTTTTATAAAATTCTTTATAGATTCTAATAAAGATTCATCACCGGTTTTATCGCCCTGAACAAGCTGCCCTACTTTTTTGTTAACAACTAAAAGATGATTATCTTCATACACAATCTGCTCCTCCATAATTTACTGACGATAAGTAGGTCTATTTGTGAATGAAAGAATTATCCCTCCTAAAAGACCTATTGTTTTGATTCCTGATATTTTCCATTCCACAGGAAACAATGCTCCAACTATACACAAAGCTGCTGCTCCGTACATTGCATATACAAAATTTTTGTTGTTAAGCGAAGGCGCCTGAAGAAAAAAACTGATTCCTATTAAAACATAAAAAACTTTTCTTGAAAGTAAATGATTGATTTCAGGAGAAAAGAAATTAAACCATCCTGCGGCAAGACAAATCAAGGCAACAATTGATAAAATTCCTTGAGTAGACTGTTGATTTTTCATTAATTAATAACTTTCGTTTTCGTTAGGGAAGTCTTGTCCTTTCACATCTTTTACATATTGAGCTACTGCTCCGGTAATTTCAGTATAAAGATCCAGGTATCTTCTTAAAAATTTCGGACTGAAACCTTTGTTCATTCCAACCATATCGTGATATACCAAAACCTGTCCGTCACAATGAGGTCCCGCTCCGATTCCGATGGTAGGGATTGTAATGGCTTCCGTTACTTTTTTAGCAAGATCTGCAGGAATTTTTTCCAGCACAACAGAAAAACATCCAAGCTCTTCCAGAAGTTGGGCATCTGCAATCAGCTTTTCAGCTTCAGCCTCTTCTTTGGCTCTTACTTTATACGTTCCGAATTTGTAAATAGATTGTGGTGTTAATCCCAAATGTCCCATTACAGGAATTCCTGCATTGATAATTTTTTTAATCGATTTTGAGATTTCTTTCCCCCCTTCAATTTTCACGGCATGAGCACCTCCTTCTTTCATCATTCTGACAGCAGATTCCAAGGCTTTTTCGGGATTACTCTGATAAGTTCCGAAAGGCAAATCTGCAACGACTAAAGCTCTGTCGGTTCCTCTCACCACACTTTGAGAATGGTAAATCATCTGATCTAAAGTAATAGGGAGCGTTGTCTCAAAACCCGCCATCACATTTGCGGCAGAATCTCCTATTAAAACAGCATCTATTCCTCCTGCATCCACCATTTTCGCAGTAGTGAAATCGTACGCCGTCAGCATTGTTATTTTTTCCTTGTCGAATTTCATTTTACGCAAGGTTTCAGTGGTAACTTTTTTAATCTCAGAATGAACAGACATAATGTATCTATTTTTAAAAGTTAAAAAGTCGGCCAAAAGCCGACTTAAAGTTTTTGTATGATTTTATAAAACTACGTGACCTAGTTTCATTAATTTATCGTGATTAAGAATCTTGATATTTCGTCCGTCTACTTCGATAAGACTATCTTGTTTAAATTCGGAAATCAAACGGATTGCACTTTCTGTTGCCGTCCCGATAATATTTGCAATTTCTTCTCTTGTTAAAGAAATTTTGATAAAACCTTCCGGATCAACCCCTAGTTTTTGCTCCAGAAGCAATAATATTTCCGCTAATCTTTCTCTTACCGTTTTTTGAGCCAGGAAAGTAATCGTATTGGAAGATTCTCCTAATTCGTAAGAAATTTTCTGAAGCATCACAAAGGAAAGTTGCGGATCTACTTCCAGAAGGTGCATGAAAATATCTGAAGGAAGGAAAATACATTCAACATCTGTCATAGCTTCAGCCTTTGCCTGAAAATTCTCACCACAAAGCAGCGCACGATATCCAATGATATCGCCTTCTTTTATAAATCTTAAAATCTGATCTTTTCCAAAAGCTCCCGACTTAGATAGTTTAGCAGCACCTTTTTCCAAAACATATACTCCCTTAGGAATTTCTCCGTCTTCGAAAATGATGTCGTGCTTTTGAAAGCTCATTTTTTTCTTTGCGCTAATGTATTTTTCAAAATCTGCATTAGAAAGTCTTTCTTTGAATGATTTATCATTAAAAACTCTGGCAAATCTTTCTTCAATAGCGAGCTGTTGTTCCTGCGGCATTTTAATATGACATTTATCACAAAAATAGAACTTTTTAACTCGATAAACAAAAAAAATTGTTATAATTTTGTGCTTCAATAATTTATGAAGGTGAGCGAGAACTGTTTTCATTGTGGCCAAGGGATAGAAAAGGAGCAAATTCTGTTTGACGAAAAAGTCTTTTGTTGCAACGGCTGCAAATCTGTCTACGAAATTCTGAATACCAATAATTTAAGTAATTTTTACGAGCTCAATAAAAGAGCCGGCATTCGCCCGAGTGATGAAAACTCTACTCAGTTTGATTATTTAGACACGCCTGAAATCTTTGAAAAGGTCACAGATTTCTCAGAAGGAGGAACGAGCCTGGTTACGTTCAAAATTCCTGTAATCCACTGTTCATCTTGCATTTGGCTCCTGGAAAGCCTTCATACCTTAAATAAAAATATTAAGTATTCTCAAGTTAACTTTACGAGAAAGACTTTACAGATCTCATTCAACCATAACGATTTAAAATTAAGCGAATTAGCTAATTTCCTAACCAATTTAGGATACAAACCTGTCATCAGCCTTGAAACAGCAGACAAAAATGTAGATCACCTAGATAAATCTCTTCTGGTAAAATTTGCCATTGCTGCTTTTGCTTTCGGTAACGGAATGTTTTTAGCATTTCCCGAATATGTAGGAGGAGAAGATTATTGGATGGATCATTACAAAGGTCTTTTCAGAACTCTGATGTGTCTTTTAGCTATTCCTGTTGTATTTTATTCAGCTTCTGATTATTATAAATCCGCCTGGTATGGTTTAAAAAATAAAATTGTTAATATTGACGTTCCAATTGTTTTAGGAATCATTGTTCTTTTCGGACGAAGTGTTTACGAGATCGTAACAGATTACGGTCCAGGGTATTTTGATACTTTATGTGGACTTTTGTTCTTTATGCTTCTAGGTAAAATATTCCAGAAAAGAACATATAATGCACTTTCTTACGATAGAGATTACAAATCTTTCTATCCGATTGCTGTAACCAAAGTTGATTTTGAAGGAAAACAAGATAACATTCTGCTCTCTGAAATAAAAATCGGTGACAGAATTTTAGTTAGAAACCAGGAAATCATTCCTGTTGATGCCATTTTGATTAATGGAGAAGGAAATATTGACAACGGCTTCATCACAGGAGAAAGCGCAACAATCAGCAAACAACCCGGAGATAAAATTTTTGCAGGAGGGAAACAAATTGGCTCTTCTCTGGAATTGGAAGTGATAAAAAATGTAGACCAAAGTTATCTTACACAGCTTTGGAACAAGGAAGCCTTCAAAAAACACGAAACGGGACTTGACACACTGACGAACAACATCAGTAAATATTTCACATTCATCATTTTAGGTATCGCACTCATCGCCGGAATCTATTGGGCAACTGTAGATTTAGAAAAAATGTTCCAGGTGATCTCTGCAATCCTGATTATTGCTTGTCCATGTGCACTTGCACTGTCTGCTCCGTTTACTTTCGGACACATTATGAGGATTTTGGGCCGAAATAAGTTTTATGTAAAAGATACCTTAACGATCGAAAAAATCGCAAAACTAAACACTATTGTCTTTGATAAAACAGGAACAATCACCCACAGAAAAAAATCAAACATAAGATACGAAGGCTCAGAGATTAAAGAATTTGATTTAATGAATATTAAGACTTTATTAAAGAACTCAAACCACCCTCTTTCAAAGAGCCTGTATGATTTCATTGATATAAATGATGATTATTTTCCGGTTGAAAACTTCCAGGAAATCTCAGGAAAAGGGTATGAAGCTAATATTAGAGGAAGTATTTATAAGATCGGCTCTGCAAAATATAACCGTCAGGAGTCCAAAAACCTTGAAACAGCCGTATATATCAGTAAAAACAATGAGTTTTTAGGAAAATTCATCTTCAAGAACGAATACAGACCCGGACTTAGTAACCTGTTCAAAAAACTTACAGATTATAAAATCTTCATATTAAGTGGTGACAATTCTTCTGAAGAGAACCAGTTAAAAGAATTAATTCCGAATTATCAAGGAATGGCCTTTAATCAAAACCCTGAAGATAAATTGAATTATATCAAAGATCTACAGGACAAAAACTTAAAAGTTGCTATGTTGGGAGACGGACTTAACGATGCAGGAGCATTAAAGCAAAGCAACGTGGGAATTGCCATTGCTGATGACACCAATAGCTTCACCCCTTCTTCTGATGTGATCATGAACGGTGAAAAAGTAGTAACTTTAGATAAATACCTGAATGTGTGTAAAGGATCGATCACCATTGTGAAAATGACATTTATAATCAGTTTTCTTTACAATGTTATCGGTTTAAGTTACGCAGTTACAGGACATATGCATCCACTTTTCGCAGCATTGATTATGCCAGCAAGTTCTATAACCGTGGTTTCGTTCACCACACTTTCGACTTGGATCTTAGGAAGAAAATATTTCAAAAAACAAGCGTAAAAGAGGCTTATTTAGACTGATTTTAAATTAACCAAAACCTGTATTTCGTGATGAATGTCATTATTTTTCACTAAATTTGAACCCCGAAAATAGGTTAATTTTGTTGTCAAATGGATATTCTATATTTAATGATCCTATGCAGTGTTTCTTTAGCTGCGATTTTCTTGGTCGTATTTATAGTGTATGCCAAAAAAGGACAGTTTGAAGATGATGAATCTCCTGCTGTCAGAATTCTTTTTGATGATGAGGTCAAGGAGGAAGAAATTGGCAACAAAGAAACAGACAAAAAAGAAATAGGAAAATAATAAAATTGAAGAAAAAAGTGAATAGTTGATATGGAGACACAAAAGTTTAGTTATGACAATAGCATTGTTCGTGCATTCCTCTATGCTACCCTGGTTTTTGGGCTTATAGGATTCACGTTCGGGCTTACGGCAGCATTAATGCTTTTCTACCCTGAACTTCCCGAATTTTTATTCGGAACTGATGATACAACAATTAAAAGTTTAGCATCAGGAAATATTCAAGGGTTAATAAACACTCATGGTGCGTTCGGATTTGGCAGAATCAGAATGTTGCACACCAATACCGTAATCTGGGCGTTTGTATGTAATATCGTTTATACTGGTATTTATTACTCGTTGCAGAGATTACTTAAAACAAGAATGTACAGCGATACATTATCTTGGTTACATTTCTGGACTTGGCAGTTGATGATTGTTGCTACGTTCGTTACTTTCTTTATGGGGATTAACACGTCTAAAGAATATGCGGAACACGAATGGCCAATCGATATATTAATTGCGTTCTCTTGGATCATTTTCGGAGCAAATATGTTCTTAACTATTGCAAAAAGAAGAGTAAGACACTTATATGTAGCCATCTGGTTCTATATCGGTACTTGGATTGCGGTAGCCATGCTTCATATCTTCAATAACCTAGAAGTTCCTTTATCTTTCACAGGATGGAAATCATATTCAGCATATGCAGGGGTAAAAGATGCTATCGTACAATGGTGGTATGGTCACAATGCAGTAGCATTCGTATTAACGACTCCGGTTTTAGGTTTAATGTATTATTTCTTACCAAAAGCTGCAGACAGACCGGTTTTCTCTTATAAACTATCTATCATCCACTTCTGGTCACTAATTTTCGTATATATTTGGGCAGGTCCTCACCACCTTCAGTATACTGCACTTCCGGCTTGGGCTCAGGCAGTGGGAACTGGTTTCTCAATTATGCTGATTGCACCATCTTGGGGAGGTATGCTAAATGGTCTCCTTACATTAAGAGGAGCCTGGGATAAAGTGAGGGAAAATCCTATTCTTAAATTCTTCGTTGTAGCTGTTACCTGTTATGGTATGGCAACGTTTGAAGGTCCGCTTTTGGCAACTAAAAACATTAATAAAATTGGTCACTTCACAGACTGGGTTATTGGTCACGTACACTTAGGAGCTCTAGGATGGAATGGTTTCATGGCATTTGGGGTTATCTATTACTTGGTTCCAATCATGTGGAGAACGAAAATTTGGTCTGTAAAATTAGCTAACTGGCATTTCTGGTTAGGTACTTTAGGAATTATTTTCTATGCAGTACCCATGTATATTTCAGGATTCACACAAGGGTTAATGTGGAAACAATTCAACCCGGACGGAACTTTATTGTGGAAAAACTGGTTGGATACCGTTACTGCAATTATACCTTACTTTAAAATGAGATTCTTAGGAGGAGCATTCTATATTTCAGGAGCCATCCTAATGATTATAAACGTTGTTGCTACCGTAAGAAAAGGATCATTCCAGAAAGAAGTTCCTGCAGAAGCACCAGCTTTGGCAAACATCAGCAAAAACAGAAAAGAGGGAGAAGGAACTCACCTTTGGTTGGAAAGAACACCTGTATTATTGGGTATCTTATCTTTCTTCACTATTTCAATTGGTAGTTCAGTGGAAATTATTCCTACCCTGTCTCTTAAGAAAAGTGTACCTACAATTTCTGCAGTGAAGCCTTACTCTCCGCTAGAGTTAGAAGGTAGAGATATTTATATCAGAGAAGGCTGTAACGCTTGTCACTCTCAGATGGTAAGACCGTTCAGAGATGAGATCACAAGATTCAACGGTAAAAACGGACAGTATTCAAAAGCGGGAGAATTTGTATATGACAGACCATTCCTTTGGGGATCAAAAAGAACAGGACCGGATTTACATAGAGAAGGAGGCAAAAACCCAAGTTCTTGGCACTATAAGCATATGTACAACCCGAGATCTACATCTGCCGGTTCTATTATGCCGCGTTACCCTTGGTTAATTGCTACAGACTTAGACAGATCTAAAATGGTAGCTAAAATGCAGCTTATGAAAGGAACATTTGATGTCCCATATACAAAAGCACAAATTGATTCTGCCAACTCATGGGCAGATAACCAAGCTAAGAAAATTGTAAAAGATATCTTCTCTGAAGCTAATGACCTGAAGCAGGAATATGCAAAGAGACCTGATGTAAAACTGGAGAAAAAAGAGGTTGTAGCTCTTATCTCTTACCTGCAAAGATTGGGTACAGATATTAAGACAACTGAAATTAAAACAGCAAGTAATAACTAAAACGTTAAAAAATCTATGATTCCTCAGAACTTTAAAGATATATTATCCAATACAGAAAATGCTGGCTTATACCAGACATTGGCTCTGATTTTCTTTATACTGTTCTTCGTAGCTTTGATAATATATGTTTTTAGCAGACCTAAAAAATATTACAAAGAAGAAGAAGAGGCTCCTCTGCAGGATGATGAAGATGATTTTAATTTAAAAAATTAAACTATTTATTATGAAACAAAGAACACCGGTTGTTGTAAACATTTTAATAATAATTGGACTTCTGATAGTTTTTTATTATTTGTTTGTACAAAGCTACTCGTTTTTAACGTCTCCTTATTTCTGGGGAACTGTAGTCATAAGTGCAATTTTGGCTTACATTCACAGTGCAATTGGAGATTTAATTGAAAATAATAAATTCAAAAAACTATCTGCAGAAGAAAAAGCAGCATACTTAGCAGAAAAGAAAATTCCTTTCCTGAGAAGAATGTATGATGCAGCTTTCAAAAAGCAATCAGATACAGAAGAAAAAGATATCCTTATCGACCACGGTTTCGACGGAATTATGGAGTTGGATAACCAATTACCAAAATGGTGGGTAGGTTTATTCTATTTTGGGACTGCTTTTTGTATTGTATATGTAGCAGCATTCTCTTTTACAGATTTCGCGCATCCGCTAAGCGAATACGAAAAAGAATATAAAGAACAAATGGCTGCTATTGAAATATATAATGCAAGCCAGCCTCCGGTGACAATTGAAACGGCAAAATATTCAGCTGATAATATTGCAGAAGGTAAAGAATTATTCAAAACCAACTGTGCATCTTGTCACAAAGAAGATGGTAGTGGTGGTATCGGACCGAACCTGACAGATAATTTCTGGATCAACCAGCCTGAGAAAACATTATTCAAAAACGTTTTCCATATGGACTGGAATGGTTCTCCTACAAACCCGGCGATGAGACCATTCGGGAAAAACGGAGAGGTTTCTGGTGCTGAGATTGAGAAGATTGCAGCATATGTATATCACATTAATCAGGAAATGCCTCCAGTAACTCCTGCTCAAGGTGGAGCTGCTCCTCAAGGAACAGAAGCACACTGGGAAAAAGAGTAATTTTAAAAAAAAATAAATTATATGAAAAACATAATTGGTTATTAGAATAAAATAGTAACGAATTATGTTTTTTCTTTTTTAAATATATTACAAAATGTCAGAAATAGAAGAAATAGAAGCAAGAGGAGGACAAGGACAGGTACTCGATCCCGAAACTTATAGAGACTCTATTGGCACCATGGAACAATCGGGAAAAAGAAAATGGGTATTCCCGAGAAAACCAAAAGGAAAATATACGAACTATAGAAATATAGTAAGTTATATCTTGCTTATTATTTATTTTACAGTCCCATTTATCAAGATTAACGGAAATCCTTTAATTCTTTTTAATGTTATTGACAGAGAGTTTTTCATTTTTGGACAGCCTTTCTATCCTCAGGACTTTTTTATCCTTACTTTAGGAGCTATTGCATCTCTTATTTTCATTATTGTATTTACGATTGCATTCGGAAGAATTTTCTGCGGGTGGATATGCCCTCAGACAATTTTTATGGAATCTATATTTCGTAAAATAGATTATCTTATTGAAGGAGACAGAAATAGGCAGATGAAACTGGACCGACAGGAATGGAATGCCGAAAAAATCTGGAAAAGAAGCTTGAAATGGACGGTTTTCATTATTGTTTCTTTAATCATCACCCACTTTATGTTCATGTATATTGTAGGGTATAAAGAAGTATTCAACATAGTATCACAAGGTCCGTTTGCGAATCCTACCAATTTTATGGTAATGATTCTGTTTACCGCCGCATTTTATTTTGTTTTTGCCTGGTTCAGAGAACAGGTATGTACTTTGGTTTGCCCTTACGGAAGACTTCAGGGAGTATTGATTGATAAAGATACCATCAATGTATTCTATGATTTCAAGCGTGGAGAAAACAGATCCAAATGGAGAAAAGGGGAAGACAGAAAGGCAGCAGGAAAAGGAGATTGTATAGACTGTCATCAGTGTGTTGTAGTTTGTCCTACAGGAATTGATATCAGAGACGGCCAACAGCTGGAATGTGTAAACTGTACGGCCTGTATTGATGCCTGTGATGAAGTCATGGAAAAAGTAGGCTTACCGAAAGGATTGATCAGATACGCATCTGAAAACGAAATCGAAAAACAAACACCATTCAAATTTACCGGAAGAATGAAAGGTTTTGCTATTCTTCTGTTAGGACTTGTAGGATTCTTAGGTTACCTATTATCCAGCCGTGGAGAAATGGAAGCCAAATTCATTAAACCGGCAGGAAGCACATTCTTTGTAAGAGACGGAAAAATTACCAATACCTACAACTATACATTCTTAAATAAAACGAATGATAAAAAAGTGGTAACGATAAAAGTAATTGAACCTACACATGGAGAAATTATTTACAGTGCTTCTAGTAAGATTACAGTAGAAAGAGATAAAATCACAAAAGGGACCATCAACATCAGCTTCCCGGAAAATGAAATGAAATTATCAAAGCAAAATATTACCATAGGGGTTTACGATATGAAAGGTAAGCTTGTTGATTCTTACCAAACCTATTTTGAAGGACCTTTTAAATTACAATTTTAATTTTAAGCATGAAAAACTTTAGTTGGGGACACGGTATTGTAGTTGCATTAGCTGCATTCATCATTTTTATTTTATCGATGATGTTTCTTTTTACAAACGGACAGAAAAATTCTGAAATGGTAACGGATAATTATTATGAAGAGGAACTGAAATATCAGGATGTAATTGATGCTAAAAAAAGAGCCGATGACTTGCAGGAAAAACCCGTATACAAACAAGATAAATCAGGAATTACAATTTCTTTTCCTAAAGATTATGACAATTCCAACACTACGGTAAAATTTGTTTTAAACAGAACCGACGACCAGAATTTAGATATACATAAAGCTGTGCAGCTTGATGCCAATAAATCTTTTACAATTCCCTCTCAGGTCCTAAGACTTGGAAATTATACTTTGAGATTGACTTGGACTAAAGACAAAACAGACTATAGAATGGACTATGATGTGATATGGAAATAGCACTTATTGTATCGGCAATCGGCTTAGGCTTCGCATCCGGTTTTCACTGTATCGGAATGTGCGGCCCTATTGCTCTGTCGATGGGATTAACTAAAAAACAGGCCACCAATTATTACCTTCAAAATCTGACTTATCAGTTCGGGAGAATATTCACGTATTCTCTTTTAGGAGCCATCTTAGGAATTATTGGTGAAGGATTTGAAATGGCTGGTTTTCAAAAATACTTGACTATTTTAGTTGGTATTCTGTTGATTATTATGGCTCTATTTTCCTTTGGTGGGAAAGATTTTGCTTCAAGGATTCCTTTCTTTTCAAAATTCCTGTTTTCCGTAAAATCAAATTTAGGCAAGCTTCTTCAGAAAGCCGATTACCGATCCAGATTTACGACAGGAATCCTTAATGGATTTTTACCTTGTGGTATGGTTTACATGGCATTAACGGCAAGCCTGGCAAGCGGAGGAATCTGGCAGGGCGCTTTATATATGTCTCTATTCGGATTAGGAACACTCCCGTTTATGTTTGCGGTTGTTTTGGTAGGAAATCTTATGAATCAGGCTTTCAGAGTGAAAGTTTTAAAAGCAATTCCTGTAGTGATGATTGTTTTAGGAGGATTATTTATTCTTCGCGGTCTGGAACTCGGAATTCCTTATATTTCTCCACCTGCAGCCGCAATGACCGTTTCTAAAGATAATCAGGGGGATTGCCATTTACCCGGAGATCACAGTACACACAATCATAATAATACAAATTGTCATTAAATTATAAATTAAGATACACATCATGAAAAAGATTTTATTTTTACTTGTAATCAGCCTTTTTGCACTGCAATCGTGTTCGGTAAATTCGGAAATTGTATACCACAGAGATGCAGCCTCTACTGCATTGATGGATATTGATATGAAAGAAGCAATGACGATGTTCAAATCAATGATGCCGGATTCTGTAAAAAATGATAAAAAAGAACTTGCAGAACTTGAGAAACTTCCAAGGACATGGACGAGTCTTTATGAAATGGAAAAAAAGGATGGAAAATTAAAAACCACCAATCCTGATTCTATTAAAATCATGAAAAAGGTATTCGTGAAATCTAATTTCGATAAAGATGAGCTTGCCGGTTTTTCTATGAAGATGGATCATTTTACAAAAGCAGATTACAGCACCATTGGTAATATGTCTAAGAAAGACAAACTTCCTATTGATCAGATGGCTTTAAATATGTGGGATGGGAAAACCCTTACAATAGACACAGAAAATTTAAATATCAACGGCTTTAAAGGTGTTCTTTCAGGAAAAGGACTTCCCGGAGAGGATGATACCACAACCGAATCTGCCCCATCTATGATCAAAATGATGCTCAAAAAAATGAGCACCACTTTAAAGTTTGAAAACAAAATAAAGTCTGTCTCAGGAAAACATGACTGGATTACCCAAATAGATGATCATACTATAAGAGTTGATTACAACTTGGATGAAATGTTCGGAGATTCAAAAAAGCAACTTAAGAGTTCTGATAAGAAAATAGTTATCATTACTGAATAAAAATAAACCCACCAGAAAATTCCGGTGGGTTTTTTATATAAAATATAGTCTGATTAGTTAATCAAATCGAATCTTGCGTACTCAGCAATCTTCTTAGGAAGCTTAATTCCTTCTGCAGTCTGGTTATTCTCAAGCAAAGCAGCCATGATTCGAGGTAAAGCCATTGCAGAACCATTTAATGTATGAACCAACTGAGATTTTCCATCTGCTTTGTAGCGACACTTCAATCGGTTTGCCTGGAAAGTTTCAAAGTTAGAAACAGAACTTACTTCCAGCCACATTTCCTGAGCCGCGCTCCATACTTCAAAATCATATGTCATGGCAGAAGCAAAACCTGTATCTCCACCACAAAGTCTCAATACTCTGTAAGGAAGTTCAAGATCCGTTAAAATCTCCTTGATGTGCTCTACCATTTCTTCCAAAACAGCATAAGAATTCTCAGGTTTTTCGATTCTTACAATCTCTACTTTTTCAAACTGGTGAAGACGGTTCAATCCTCTTACATGAGCTCCATAGCTTCCAGCTTCTCTTCTGTAGCATTGAGAAAACGCAGTATTTTTAATAGGAAGATCTTTCTCATCCAATAAAACATCACGGTACAAATTCGTTACAGGAACTTCCGCTGTAGGAATTAGAAACAATGTTTCCGCAGTTGTATTATTCGCAATTTCATACATCTGTCCTTCTTTATCAGGTAATTGTCCTGTTCCGTATCCTGAAGCTTCATTGATAACGTGAGGAGGATTTACTTCCATATATCCTTTCTCAACATTCTTATCCAGGAAATACTGAACTAAGGCTCTTTGTAATCTCGCTCCTTTTCCTAAATACACAGGGAAACCTGCTCCGGCAATTTTTACTCCTAATTCAAAATCGATCAGGTTATACTTTTTTGCCAGTTCCCAGTGGGGAATTGCTCCTTCTCCCAATCCTTCCACATCATGAGACTGATAAATAATTTCATTATCCTCCGCAGAAGCACCGCTTTTTACCAATTCATTCGGAATATTGGGAAGCTGATACAAAATATCCAGTAAAGCTTTTTCTTTTACATCCAATTGAGATTTCAATTCCGACGTCGACTCTTTATATTGTGCTGTTTTAGATTTTGCAGATTCAGCTTCTTCTTTTTTCCCTTCTTTCATCAACATTCCGATCTCTTTGGAGATTTTGTTAATTTCGGAAAGCTGGGAATCTAGTTCAAACTGAATTTTTTTTCTTTCTTCGTCAGTAGCAATAGCCTCGTCTACCAACTCAAGATTCTTGAATTGTCTTTTTTTAAGACCTTCTAAAACGCGTTCTTTGTTGTCGCGTAAAAAATTGACTTGTAACATAAAAGTTTAAAGTTTAAGGTTCAATAGCAGATCATTTAAATCTGAAAACAATTGGTTTCCAAACTTAAAATATTGAACTGTTTGTGCAAATTTAAGATTATTTTATGATTGTAACCACATTCGGTTCATCAGGTGTTTTCGAGAATTTTAAAACTTTATTGTAATACACTTTCGAGACCTCAAAAACTGAAGGATTCATTCTGTAGTAAATTTCCAGTGTGTCAATATCTACAGGTGCATTTTGTGTATCAGATAATTTCTTGGTCAGAGAAACCTGGATTTCCGATCGATAAATTTTGTTCTCAGGATCACTGTCATCATAAAGCTGTCTTGTTGCACCTGCTGTATATTCTACGTAATACGTAGAATCAATAAGCATTTTGCGACTGAAGTTTACGTTGGCAATATCAGTAGCTGCCAATTCATCATTCCACGAAACACCACTATAAGCACCTACTTTTGTTGGATTTAATAAATCTTTACCCGAGGAATCTTTGATGTATAAGTTAAAAATCTGATCAATTTTCTGTAAAGATTCATCATCACTCCTACAGCTCAGAAGTGTCAGTAAAGTAATAAATATCCCCCAAAAAGATTTCTTCATGCTACAAAGGTAAAATATTAATTTTTAGTCTCCTTACAGATTTTCAAAATATTTCTGATACCACAGTTCAAATGTAACAAGCTGCCAGATTTTTACGCAATCATAAATGTCATTCTGATTCTGCCACCATTCTTCGATAATTTCGGCATTGAAAAAGTTTCTTTTTTTAAGACTTTCCAAATGTTCAATAATAAAACCTCTTACTTTCCTTTCGTTTTTAATAAAATCATGTAAAGGAAATGAAAAACCTCTTTTCGGCATCTTCAAAATCTCTTCAGGAAGATATTTCTTTGCAATTTTCCTCAATAGAGGCTTGTTCTGAATACCGTCATATCTCATATTTTCAGGAAGAGAAGAAACAAAGTCAATCAAATCGTTACTTAAATAAGGATACCGGAACTCTACCCCATATTTCATCGCACTTAAGTCGTCTCTGAAGACATGATGTGAGGAAAGTGAATATTTCATGTCATATTCAAAATACCCTGTATAATCTTTGATTTCAGTCAGATGATATTGTTTAAGATCCGGATTAATATTTTTAAAAATCAAAGGTTTAAAAACAGACCTTGCTTCAGAAGGTTTCATGCCTACCTGGCTTTGCCTGAAAAAATCGAACATAGTATACTGGGAAAAATAGTTTTTTACTTTGTTTGAAAATTGATCTTGTGTAAAAATAAAATTCCTCACAAAATTAAAATTTCTCAGAAAAAGCCATTTGTTAAGCTTTAAAGAATGAGAATATCCTGCAAAAAGCTCATCTGCTCCATTTCCGCTTAAAACAACTTTAAAACCAAGGATTTTTGCATATTCAGCTGCATTCGTTAAAACTTCCAGGCTACTATATGGCTCTTCAAAATGCTGAATATTTTCTTTAAGTTCTGCTAAAACGTCTTCATCACTTACCCTTTTCACATGATGCGGAATTTCAAGACTTTTAGCAACTAAAGAAGCATTTTCTACTTCTTCTTCCGAAAATTTATAGGAAATGGTAAAAGCATTAATATCCCTTTTAAAAGGCTTTGATTTGGTGGTAATCAGGGTAGAATCGATTCCTCCGCTCATCATACTTGCAACGGGAACATCGGCATGAAGCTGTTCGGAAACACTTTCAGCAAGTAAAAGATCTATTTTTTCCACAGCCTCTTGCTCTGAAATCTTTGAATCTGATTGTAACGAAAGCTTCCAGAATTTTTCCTTAATAATTTCCAGATTCTTAAGATCAATGCTCATAAAAGAACCCGGCTCCAATGAAAAAATATCTTTAAAACAGGTTTCAGGAGCTAATGTCGTTTGAAAAAGGAAGTTGGTGTAGACACCATTCCAATTGATTTCACGATTTATAAATTGGTTTTTCAGAATGGCTTTAATCTCTGAAGCCCAAATCAATCCGTTTTCATTCTTAGAATAAAATAAAGGCTTTAGACCTACTCTGTCTCTGCCTAGAATAATTTTTTGCTGCTCCAAATCCACAATACAGATCGCAAACATTCCGTCAAGCTTTACAAACATGGAAATTCCCCATTCTATATAAGAGTTGAGAATAACTTCCGTATCAGATTGGCTTTGAAAATGATATCCTAAAGCTTCAAGCTCTTTTCTGAGTTTTTTAAAATTATAAATTTCCCCGTTGAAGGTGATGACTATTTTTCCATCCTCAGAAAGCATCGGTTGATGCCCCTTTTCAGAAAGATCGAGGATTGATAGTCTTCTGAAACCTAAAGCTATTTTTGAATTTTCTTCCTTCAAAATCGGAAACCCTTCTTTGATCTTCTCTGTAGAGTCATGTCCGGAAAAATTTCTGCCATCAGAACCATCAGAAAGCCAGAATCCTTCGTCATCGGGACCGCGGTGTTTAATCGACTGATTCATCTCCGTAATATTTTTAGATGAAATATTTTTATGAAATGAATAGTAACCGCAAATTCCGCACATAATTCTGATTTTGTTGGGTAAAAATAAGGAAAAGGCTTGATTTTATAAAAGTGAATATCTGTTTACTTCTTTATCAGCTTTTCTTTTACTAATCGAATATCTTCTTTGGTAATCAGATAGTCCTGAATTCTGAACTCCGTAGAACGGTAGAATTTCAAAAACAGTAGCAAAGCTGAAACGGAATATGATAAAGTCGTCACTATACAGGCACCAAAAATCCCATATTTGGGGATCAATAGGAAAGAAAAAACAAGGGTGATCACCAAGCCGACAATTGATTTTACATTAAGAATTCTCAATTCTTTAATCCCTGAAAAATAATAGCCAATCATATCACTGATGGCAATCGCCAGGATTCCCGGAGATAGAAGCAGCATAATTTCTTTTGTTCCTCTGAATGCTCTTCCGAAGATCATTTCGTAAACCGAACCGGGAATGATAATAATCCCCAACAGAAAGATCAGCATTAGTATAAATGAAAGTTTCAGTGAGGATTTTGTTTTAAGAATGGATTCTTCGCTGCTTTTGCTGTTGACGACATCTGAATACAGAATCACCGCAATACTTCTTGTAATTGTCCAGATCGCTTCTGAAAAGGTAATTCCGATTGAAAAAATTCCCACACTTCCAATTCCTTCAAAATGTTCAAGAAAGTAAAAAGAAAGCCTGTAATTTAAAAACTGAATAAAAGCGCTGAGCTGGGTTTTCCATCCATACTCGAACATGCTTTTGAATACTTGTTTAGACAAGGAAAGATCTGAAATTTTACATTCTCTAATGACCTGGAAAAAGCTCGTCAAAAATAAAAGTGCAAGACAGCAAATCTGTGCTCCAAAATAGACGGAAACATCTTTCTGTTCTAAGATATAAATAAAAAAAACAATAAAAAGAATATGAACAAGCTGCTGTAAAATGGTATAGACATTAAATAATCTAATATTCTGTTTTCCAATAAACAGATTAACATTCACAGATAAAAGCGCTGAAAAAACTGAAATCCCGATTAAATACATTAGATATTTAGCCTGAATATCCGCAAAACTGAATATGACAGGAATCAGAATACCCATACAAACGGACCAGATATAGGAATATACCAGAATCTGTTCGGTTTTAAACTTTGAAGCAAAATAAGAAGTACTGCTTCCTGCAAAAATACTGCTGAAAAAACTTACAATAGCCGCATTGGCGATTACAATAGAAATGGTTCCTTTTCCTTCGCTTCCCCACATATTGGTAGAGAAAATTACCAATCCAAAGCTAAGAATCAGGATCAGAAAACGTGAAATAAAAGTTTTGACAACCGTGAGTTGCATGGTAATTATTTAATAGACCTTTTTACAAAATCAACAAAGGAATTCCGGATTACCTTCCAATTGTATTTTTCTTCAAATTCTTTTCGGGCATTGATCGCATGGGTATAATAATGTTCCGGATTCCGGATGTAATTTACAATTAAATCAGAAATAAATTCTGCATTTCGCGGATCAACAAGCTGTCCGAATCCTGAGACGTCCATATGTTCACGGATACCCTTTAGGTTTGAATATATGACAGGTTTTCCTGCTCCGATATAATAGAACAGTTTTATCGGTAAAGAGTGGTTATTTTCAAAATTGAGCTCCCTAAGATCAAAGCAGAGGTCTGCATCAGCAAATGTTTCTGTAAATTGCTCAAATGAGGTCGGTTTTCGGATTTCAATATGTTCAAAATTATATTCAGTGAGCAAATTTTTAAAATAATTCTCATCGCCTTCTTTTCTTGCAGTTCCTACAATCAGTAATTTGATGAGAGTTTCCGGTGTTTTTTTTCTCAAAGCATCCACAGCTTTAAAGAAATTACCAATTCCTTTATCTTCTGATATCGCTCCGGTATAACAGAGTGTTATTTTGTTTGAAAGAAGCTTTTTAATATTTGATACCACATACTTTTTATCCGGATAATAAGGAAGTACTATATTTTTTTTAAATGGAAAGAAATAGGCCAAAGGAAATCTCTTCGTGCTTTCTCCAAAAATAAAATAAGTACTTAAAACCCCTGTATATAACTGTATCAGAAAAAACTTTATAGCATGAAATATTTTTGCTGGATACGAATAATTTCCAAGCATTGACATGGAAGGATACCATTCGGTTATATCATAAATAATACTTACTTTTTTCTTTTTCCGATATTTTTTTGCCGCAAAAACAGCAATAGGTTCTGAGCAAATAATACAATCCGGCTCAAAAGAGCTGCAAACCTTCTTAAAAGCTTCAACTTTTTCTTGTACTGGTCTTTCTAAAATAGGATATGATTCTATCTGAATTCCGTCCATATTTTCCTGAACATCCGAACAAAGGCTGCATATTTTGACTTTAAAACCTTCTTCAGCAAGCGTTTTTGCCTGATGAAAAAAAATCCTGTCATCATCAAAATGGTGTGCCGTCGTTAAAAAGAGTACTTTTTGTTGCATTCAGAAAATATATTATACTAAGAAAATTTCCTCTGAAGCTTCATCAAATGCAGGAAACCTCGGAGGAAATTCAGATATCTTTTTAAAAATTATTTTATAGAAGCTGCCCAGCTTTTCTCAAGCGGCAACAAAAAGTGGCTTAAAAAATCAAGATAAGTATTCTTAGAGAAATCAAACACCTGAATATCTTTAGAGATTTCGCCATTTCTTAATTTTGATTTAAAATCAATCAGCTTCAACGTTTTTACTTCTCCATTTTCAACAAAACTCGCTTTCATTCTGTCGAACAGGCCCAATTGATATTCTTCATCAATTTCTCTCATAATCTTTCCTAGTGCATCAATACTACATCCGGAAGCCATTTCCTTTTCTTCATCCACACAAATGATAATAAACTGGTTTTTCTCAATTTTAAAAGAGGAAGAAAGCGGTTTACCGTGCGCTGCCCAGGTTGCTAAAAAATCATATAATTTTTCTGTAATCGTCTTAGCCTCTTTGGTTGTAAATGGTCTTGATGCAGGATATATAATAACTCTGTAGTCACTGGTTTCTACAATATTAGATTCTTCAATTTTCATTTCCAATAAATTTAAAGAGTAAAATTACGCAATTTTCCTGAGTTGAAAACCATTGTATTTTTTACTTACTACATAACACAGCATTAAAAAAAGCAACAGAAGATAGCCAAAGAAAAACCTGCTTTCCGCCGAAGCCGGAAAAAAAATGAATTTCAAATAAATATTGGCAAAAATAAATACCGAAAACGTTCTTGCCCAAAGGTCTTTCGAAAAATAGTAAATCAGACCTATCATAAGGACTGCCACCAAAGAGATTTTCTTAAAGTTAATCAATTTAATGAAAAGAAAATGTAAATAGTAACTGAATGTGAAATTAGCCGGTTGAGCCGAGATCAAAGGTCTTCTATCTATAAATGTATCATAAAACACATCTTTCCATCCGGGAAAATGATAATATTTGATAATAAATATATATAAACCCGAAAATAGGATGCCCTGCAAGATATAATTAAAATTTATTTTTCTGTTTTGTGAGAAAAAGGTAAGTCCAAATGATGTTACCAAATAGGTGAGAGCAAAAATGATATAATCCGGACGGATGAGTACAAGGCATAGAACCACTAAAAACATTTGCCAGCTTTTCCATTTTTTAAATACACCTGTCATGAATATAAGCAGGAAAAGCAGGGAAAACATATCCGGAACAGGAGTATTAGACAAAGCTCTTACAGGTGGCAATATCAGTATTCCTACAGTAAGTAAAACCGTTAAAATATTTTTTCCGGGAAAAAGTCTATTAAATAGAAAAAAAAGTAATATTCCTGATAAAAAGTAAGAAATAATGCTTACCAGCAAAACAGAATGAGGTGGAGAAAACCCAAGTTTGTATAAAAATAGAACCGCAACATTATAACCTATTTTTATCTGATAGTATGGTAACTGCTCTGAAAAAGCATTCGCATCTTGTTTGAAAAACTGTACAGCTTTATTGGACTGAACCAGCCCGGAAATATCTTTGAATTGGTAGGGAGAAGCTTCTTTTTGTATGGAAGTATAAGTATATTGATGCACTTTCTCCGGGGATGCAGGATATTCTATCTGAAAAAGGCATCCAATGTAACCAGGCATATCCCAGTCATAAACTCGGTTTTTATAACTCCAGTAACTTAAGAGAAAAACCAAAATTAAAGTAATTAGGAAAGAAATTTTCCATTGTAAATCAAACTCTTTCTTTCCTAAGAACTTCACTTAAATAGTATTGATTAAAGATCTTCTGCTTCCGCCAGAAGTTCCACAATATCTTTTACAGCAACTTCAGTATTTTTGTTAAAGTGCTTTACACCATCTGTCATCATTGTATTACAGAACGGGCAACCTGTAGCAATTACTTTGGGCTCGAATGACAAAGCTTCTTCGGTTCTTTCGATATTGATATCTTTATTCCCTTTTTCAGGTTCTTTAAACATCTGTGCTCCTCCTGCCCCACAACATAACCCATTAGTTTTGCAACGCTTCATTTCCACAAGCTCTGCATCCAGCTTTTCCAGCAACATTCTTGGGGCTTCATATTCATCATTGGCTCTTCCCAAATAACAAGGATCATGGAAAGTGATTTTCTTTCCTTTGAAAGCACCTCCTTCAATCTTCAAACGGCCTTCTTCCATTAAGGTTTTAAGGAACTGCGTATGATGTACCACTTCATAATTTCCCCCTAAACTTGGATATTCATTTTTTAATGTATTGAAACAGTGTGGACAAGCCGTTACGATTTTTTTTACCTCGTAAGCATTCAGAACTTCAATGTTCGTTAATGCCATCATCTGAAAAACAAATTCGTTTCCGGCACGTTTTGCAGGATCACCTGTACAGCTTTCCTCCTGTCCTAAAACCGCAAACTCCACTCCTATTTTATTAAGGATCTTACAGAATGCTTTTGTTATTTTTTTGGCTCTGTCATCAAAACTTCCGGCACATCCCACCCAGAAAAGAACTTCCGGAGATTTGCCTTCCATTGCGTATTCGGCCATTGTTTTTATAGTGAAATCCATAATAGTTTTCAAATTTATCAATATAACAGTGCAACAAGTTTACCAATGATTGTTACCTGGTTACATTTTTACATTTTAAATTAATTAATCATTTGCCCAATTCAGACGATCAGCCTGATTATACTGCCATGGAGCAGCATTGTTTTCCACATTTGTCATCATAAGATTCAATTCCTGTGGTGCCGCAGACTGCTCCATCACCAGGAATCTTCTCATTTCAAAAATAATGGAAAGCGGGTCTAATAAGACCGGACAAGCTTCCGTACAGGCATTACATGTGGTACACGCCCAAAGCTCTTCTTTTGTAATATAATCGTTCAACAGTTTTTTACCGTCATCTACAAAGCTTCCGTTTTTATCGATATTTCTTCCCACTTCTTCCAGACGGTCTCTGGTTTTCATTAAAATCAATCTCGGAGAAAGCTTTTTACCTGTAATATTTGCCGGACAAACCGAAGTACAACGACCACATTCTGTACAAGAATAGGCATTTAGTAATTGAACCTGATTTAAATCAAAAATATCTTCTGCCCCAAATTTTGAAGGAACTTCTGTTTCACCTTCAGCCGGAGCTGCGTATGGATCAGCATTGGGATCCATCATTAATTTAATTTCTTTGGTAACAGATTCTAAATTGTTGAATTTACCCTTCTTCTCCAAATTCGCATACCAGGTGCTTGGAAAAGCCAGGATAATATGTAAATGCTTAGAGTAATAAAGGTAATTCATGAAGAATAAGATTCCTACAAAGTGAAACCACCAAGCTGCTTTTTCTGTGAAGAATAAGAAGCCGTCACCAAAGTTGTTGAAGACAGGTCCTAAAATTGAAGAACTGATTGGAAAGCTTCCATGCTCAGGAAGTAATCCTCTTTGCTGAAGAACCCAATCTGCTGCATTCATTTTGAAGAAAGCCATCATTAAAGCAAACTCAATAATCAAAATCCAGTTTGCATCATGTTTTGGCCATCCGAAAAGTTCCTTCATGGTTAATCTTTTTACTCCGTAAAAGTTTCTACGGATAAAAAACACCACTACTCCAATGACTACTAAAAGTGCTAAAACCTCTAGTGTAGCTGTGAAGAAATTGTAAAAACCATGTCCGAATATAGACGATAGAAACCGGTGGGTTCCGAATAATCCGTCAATAACAATTTCAATAAGCTCAATATTAATAATGATGAAACCAACATAAACAAAAAGGTGTAAAATACCTGCAACAGGCCTTTTTACCATTTTGCTTTGCCCCATTGCCACACGAGCCATGGTTTCCCAGCGTTCTCCTTTCCGGTCGTTTCTATTGATCTCTTTTCCTAATCTGATGTTTCTATATATCTTTTGCAGACTTTTTGCAAATAGCCCGAAACCTGCAACTAATAAAATCAGAAAAATAATATTATCGATATATTGCATGGCTTAAGTTTTAGTTTTTATTATTCTTTCCGAAAACTGAGAAATTGATGTATCTCTTCGGATTTGCTTTCATGTCTTCTATTAGGGAATTCAGATTAGTAGAAGCTGAATTCAGATTATTGTACAGTTCTTCATCTTTCATCAATTTACCTAAGCTTCCCTGCCCTTTATCTATTCCTCCAATTACCTGGTTTAGCTGCCCAACTGTAGCATCAAGATTTGCGATCGTAGCATTCAGTTTTTTAGTATCGATACTTTCCGCAAGATTTCCGTATTTATCCAAAGTTGTTTTACCGCTTTGCATTGTAATACTTGCTTCATCTAATACTTTCTGAAGCTTAGGATCATTGTGCCCAACCAGATTATTTACACTTCCAGCTGTTGTCTGTAATGCAGCTACCGTTTTATTAAGATTTGACAATAAAGCCCTGATTTCAGCTCTATTTTGGTCATCAACAATTTTATTGGCATTTGACATTAAAGAATCAACTCTATACAAAACGGTTTGCAGCTGGTCTTTCACCGGACCTACCTGAGAAGAAAGGCTTCCCATCATTCCCAGCTTGAAAGCTCCTTGTAATGTATCTCCATCTTTAGCTGTTGCTCCGCCATACACCAAATTCACCCTCATTTCTTTTCCGGACATTAAACCCGGTTCAAAAATTTCAAGGGTAGAATTTTTTGAAAATTCAAAATTATTATCAACAGTAACTTTAACGATGAAACTAATTTGTCCTGTTTTTGATGTTTGAGGGATGATTTTTACCACCTGTCCCACTTTTAAACCATTAATGGATACAGGCGAAGATTGAGCTAAACCTTCTACATTATCATATTTTGCATAAAATATATTATCGGTAGTAAAAAGGCTTCTACCCTTCATGAATTGAAATAATATGACAAAACCTACGATAGCTAAAAGCGCAATAACACCTGCTTTTAATTCTTTACTGAACTTCACTTGCTAATTTTTTCTAATGAGCAAATATACTACATTTTAAATTATCTTTTCTTTTATTGCTCTGCTTTAAATACAAAAAAAAGACGACAATAATTGCCGTCTTTATATTTTTATTTAAAAGCTTTTTATTGTTGAGCTCCTACTTTGTTCCAGATTTCAATTCTGTAATCTTCAATATCAGCATTGTCTTGAAGACTCTTCATCCAACCCTGTCCAAACATTCCTGCATTTCTCTGGGTTACAGATTCCGTAAATTGTTTAAGATCTCCAGGTTGCTTGTTTACAGTTTCATTCTTTTTAACTAAAACATAAACCCCTGTTCCTCCTTCAATTGGATTAGAAACTTTACCTTTTGCAACTCCAAATGCAGCTCCTGCTACTTTAGGTTCCATAGCTCCTGCTACTGAAGGGCTTAAAAGATTTACCTGAGCAGACTGTTTTGTCGTTCCGAATTGCTTAGCAATCTGATCTAAATTACCTGCTTTACCGATTTTTTCAGCAATTTGTTTTGCGGCCAATTTATTTTTAACAATCACTTCTATCTGATCTCTTACTGATTCCGGATCAGCAAGACCTTTCTCTTGTTTTCCGTTTAGGTAAACAACAATTTTATCTCCTGTTCCGTCTACTGTAAAGAATTCTGTATCTCCTTTTTCTCTTTTCTTATCAAAAGCCCAAGCTAAGATATCTCCATCTTTATCTGTACCTAGCCCCTGAAGCTGACCGTCAAATCTTTTTGCCTGTTTAGGATTAGAGAATTGATAATTTCCTTTTTTAGCAATATTTACAAAATCGTTGAACGATTTCCCTTGTACCTGCTGGATAAATCTTCTTGCATTTTTATCCGTTTGTGCTTCTGTAGCGTCAGAAGGTTTTATAGCTTTTACTAAATGAGCCACTTTATACCCCATTGCTCCTGATTTTTTATCATCTACTTTTATAATATGATATCCAAAAGAAGTTTCTGCCAACCCAATATCTCCTTTTTGATGAGATGCTAAAAAGCTTAAGTATCCTGGAGCAAATGGAGACGATGGCGTTGTCCAACCTACACTTCCTCCTCTTTCTGCTGCTCCCGGCTCGTCAGATTGTTTTAGGTTTTCCACGAATTTCGCAGGATTTCCTTTTACTTCTGCCAAAATTTTATCCGCAATACTTTTCGCTTCTTCTTTAGATCTTGTAGCCGTAGATCTTTCCGCTCCTTTGTAAGCAATTAAAATATGACTAGACGACGTAGAATCTGAAGCTTTTTTATCTAAAAGTTTAGAAGCTACATATACATTTTGCTCTTTATATGGTCCGAAAGTCTGTCCGATAGCAGCAGTTGCAATTTGACCTTGCAAAGCCTGTGGCAATTGATTTGCCGCTACATATTGGCTATTGAATGGCATGTCAGAATTTGCCATTACAAACATAGAATCGTTTTTCGTGTTTTGGAAATTTTCAGTTCCTCCACTTGCATCAGTACCTCCTGAAAACAATTTTGTAATTTCTTTCTGAGTTGCTGCATCATCCGCTGCACTTGGTTGTGAAGGGAAAAATACTACTCCTAAGTTTCTGCTAGGCTCAGCTTTGAACATCACAGGATGTTGTTTAATATAGTTAGCTAAATCTTCAGTACTTACATTAATTTTAGTTTTTTGAAGATAAGCAGCGTAATCCACCTTTACAAAATCAATATCTGCAAGCTGATCTCTTTGTCTCATCAATTCTTCAGCTTCTTTTTTACCTGTTGTAATTCCGGCAGAGATATTAGCGAACACTTGTCTGGCCATTAGTCTATATTCGATTGACTTTCTTGTTTTCAACCATTGATTATATCCTTCAGGACTCATGCTCTTCATGTCCTCTACCTGTTTTTTAAGCTCCTGAGTCTTAAAATTACCTTTTTCGTCAAAGAATTGTTTATTTTGAGCAAACATTTGATCATATTGAAGCTGATTCCAGAAATAATCTTCTGTCATCTCAAATCCTAGCTTTTCAAATTGTTGTTTAATCAGTTTTGACTGAACCAACAATTGCCAAGCCTGCTCTTCAAGACCATTTTTCGGCTGACCTTGTTGCTCTGCCTGCTGTTGTAATACAAAAAGCTGGTCGTTAAACTCTTCACGGGTAATTTTTTCACCATTTACTTTTCCTAAAACATCAGGGTTTTTACCAAACACCTTATCTATACTGTCCGGGTTTACCAAAAACGCTAAAAGCGCCAATGCAATTACTCCCATCAAAAGCCAAGGTCTACTCCTAATCTGTCCTAAAATTGCCATTTTATATATTATAGTTTTTTATCAGTTTGCGAAAATACACATTTTTAAGAAATTACAGAAATCTAAGTCCTTTTTTTAATTTTTAAAATGAAAATTTTATAAAAAAGGAAATTTTGACCGCATTTTTTTCTTAAAAAACGAATGGCATAAGTATTGTGCACTTTAAGGCAACATCCTATATTATACATTTTTAAAGCATAGTATAGAATATTCCTTTAACGATTTAAAACGGAAATGACAATTTGTCATTCAACATAATTATGACAGAATTTGAAGATATGAGTTTAGAAGAAATGATCAGTGATGGGTTTGATATTGTGGCTGAAGAGATCAATCTTTCTGATCTTTCAGAAACAGAAAAAAATTCAGAACAGAAAATATTCCCGATTCTCCCTGTAAGAAATATGGTCATGTTTCCTAATGTGGTAATCCCCATTACTGCCGGAAGAAAGACATCGATACAGCTGCTTGAGGAAGCACAAAAAAACGGAGACTTTATCGGAATTGTAAGTCAGAAAAATTCAGAGCTTGAATCTCCGACTGAAAAGGATCTTTATCATACAGGTACTTTAGCAAAGATCATTAAAATCATTAAACTTCCTGAAGGTAATATTACAGCGATTACCAAAGGATTCCACAGGTTTAAGATCAAAAAGATGATTGATGCACAACCTTATTTTAAAGCTGAAATTTCAAAACTTAAGGATTCTAAGCCTAAAAACAAAGAAGAATATGAAGCTTTGCTGGAAAACGTTAAAGACCTGGCTTTAAAGATCATTGAGCTGGATCCGAACATTCCTAATGCGGCAAATTTCGCCATAAAAAATATCAACAATAATGATGATTTATTAAATTTCATATGCACCAACGCCAATTTTCCGCCTGTTGAAAAGCAAAAACTGCTTGAGGAAAAGAACCTGATGGAAAGAGCGAATAAATGCTATGAAATGATGCACGAAGATTTCAGAAAGCTGGAATTGAGAAATCAGATTCATCAGAAAACATCAAAAGATCTTGACAAGCAGCAGAGAGAATACTTTCTAAATCAACAGATTAGAACCATTCAGGAAGAACTCGGCGGTGGTCCGGAAAGTGACGTTGAAGATCTGATTGCCAAGGCAGGAAAGAAAACATGGAACCCAGAAGTTGAAGAGCATTTTCAGAAGGAAATCAGCAGATTACAACGCCAGAATCCGAATTCACCTGATTATAATGTTCAGAGAAATTATCTGGATTTTTTCACAGATCTTCCCTGGGAAACCTATACAAAAGATATTTTCGATATTGCCAAGGCTGAGAAAATTTTAGATAAAGCCCACTTCGGATTAGAGGATATCAAAAAGAGGATTTTGGAACACATGGCGGTTCTGAAATTGAAAAATAACATGAAATCCCCTATTCTTTTATTGGTAGGGCCTCCTGGAGTAGGTAAAACATCCCTAGGAAAATCTATTGCAGATGCATTGGGAAGAAAATATGTAAGACTTTCTTTAGGTGGACTTCACGATGAAAGTGAAATCCGCGGACACAGAAAAACATACATTGGTGCAATGGCGGGAAGAATCCTACAATCGATCAAAAAATCAGGAACTTCCAACCCGGTAATCGTTTTGGATGAGATAGATAAGATCGGACAGGGGCTACACGGAGATCCAAGCTCAGCACTTTTAGAAGTGCTTGATCCTGAGCAAAATAAATCCTTCTATGACAATTTCTTAGAAATGGGCTATGATTTGTCTAAAGTAATGTTCATTGCAACGGCAAATTCATTATCAACAATCCAGACTCCATTGTTAGACAGAACTGAAATCATCCAGATTGCAGGCTATACTTTGGAAGAAAAAATCGAAATTGCAAAGAGACATTTAATTAAAAAGCAGCAGGATGAGAATGGTCTGGATTCAAAATCATTCAAACTTGGGAATGCTGAATTAAAACATATTATTGAGGCTCATACTTCGGAAAGTGGCGTCAGATCATTAGAGAAAAGAATTGCTTCCATTGCTCGTTGGGTAGCTTTACAGACCGCTTTAGATAGAAAATATGACAATAAAATTTCTGTTGAAAAAGTAGACGAAATTTTAGGAGTGCCAAGACCGAAAAGTTTATCAGAAATTACCGGAGTTCCCGGAGTTGTAACAGGGCTTGCCTGGACAAGCGTTGGAGGAGATATTCTTTTCATTGAAAGTATTTTAAGCAATGGAAAAGGAGCTTTAACCATGACAGGAAATTTAGGAACTGTGATGAAAGAATCTGCTACAATTGCCTTAGAATATATTAAAGCCAAGCATGATGAATTAGGAATTTCTCAGGAAGATATTGAAAAACACAATATTCACGTTCACGTTCCCGAAGGAGCAACTCCCAAAGACGGACCTTCTGCAGGTATTGCCATGCTGACCTCTATGGTTTCTTCATTTAAAAATAAAAAAGTAAAACCTCATCTTGCGATGACCGGTGAAATTACTTTAAGAGGAAAAGTACTCCCTGTAGGAGGAATCAAAGAAAAACTTCTCGCTGCTACAAGAGCAGGAATCAAAGATGTTATTCTTTGTGAAGCCAACAGAAAAGACGTTGAAGAAATCAAAAAAGACTATTTAAAGAACCTTAAAGTTCACTACGTCAATCGAATGGAAGAGGTAATTGATATTGCCATCGAAAAATAAAAGCCGTAACATATTAACATTCTCAATAAGAAGAAAACACGTTTCAGATTTCTGGAACGTGTTTTTGATTACATATAAACCATTCATTATTCAAAGTGTTTTCTTAACTTTATGCAGCAGATTTTCAAATTATGAACTTTCTAAGACTTCCATTTCTTGTTAAATTTACCCTTGCAGTCATTTCCCTCATCGGAATTGGTTACATTTTAGCGTTGGGACAAAGCATTTTAGCACCGTTCTTTTTGGCATTCTTGATGGCAATGCTGTTTTTGCCGTTTGCTACTTTTCTGGAAAGAAAGCTTAGATTTCCAAGATCAGTATCTACCATGACATCGGTATTTATTATGCTTATTTTCTTAAGTGGGATGATCTATTTTTTCGGTTCGCAACTATCTACTTTCAGCAAAGATATACCCCATCTCAAAAATCAGTTTATCAGCGTATTTAACAATCTGCAACATTGGATTTCAAGAACGTTCAATATAAAAATCAACGATCAGCTTGATTACATTGATCAGGGATTAAACAAGCTTCTTTCTTCTTCAGGATTAATTTTAGGATTTACTTTCGGAATATTTTCGACAGGTCTGGCTTTTATTTTATTCTTCCTGTTATTTTTTATTTTCATCTTGAATTACAGAAGAATTTTAAATAATTTCATTGTAACCGTTTTTAATGAAAAACACAAAGCAAGTGTAGAAGAAGTTGTAAGCCAGGTAAGAATAATGACCAAGAAATATATCATCGGTCTTTGCCTCCAGGTATTTATTGTTTCAGTTCTTACTTCCATTGTTCTTACAGTTGTAGGAGTAAAATACGCAGTTCTTCTTGCTGTTCTTACCGGATTGCTGAATGTAATTCCTTATCTGGGAATTTGTATTTCATTAGTAGTTTCCTGCTTCATTGCTTTTGCAACAGGAACGCCCTCTACCTGCATTTATGTTGTTATTGGCTATATAGCCGTTCATATTATTGATGGAAATATTATTTTGCCGTTCGTTGTAGGATCCAAGGTAAAGATCAATGCACTTTTTTCATTTTTAGGAATCATTATCGGCGAACATCTTTGGGGAATTGCAGGAATGTTTTTGTGCATTCCGGCCATTGCAATCATTAAAATTATCTTTGAAAGAGTTAATGGCCTACAACCTTGGGGAAAATTACTGGGAGAAGAAGAAAAACCAGACAAAAAGAAAAAAAGCTACAAAATATCAAAGAATATCACTCTTAAGGAAATGGACTGATGATTAGTAATAAGCAATGATAAATGAATATAAAAAAGCCTTCAAAATTTGAGGGCTTTTATTTTTTTATAATGCACAAAGTGGCTGCAATCCATTTGGGCATGTTTCCGTACAAAGAATATATGTTCCGCTATCTGTACAGTATCCATAAGACGGACCTCCCGGTCCTCCCGGATCACCGCCACCCAAACAAGGATCTCCCGGCGGAATTTTACATGGGCAACCTATTGGTCCGATATCACATTGTCCGGGACCAGCGCCTCCAAGAACTTCCTTTAAATCTGTACGATTTAATTTTTTAAGATTTTTCATAAAAACATTTGTTAGTTTGTTCTAGACAAATATATAAAATAGGACGATACAGACAGTTAAATATTTCCCCAAAAAGAGAGTATTTATAAAACATACCCTATTTTTAATCAACGGATTACATTTTTATTTAACTTTAATAAAAATAAAACTCATGAAAATTATAAAATTTATTCTATGCCTACTTTTCGGATTAATGTTCATTAATGCCGGATTAAACAAATTCTTTAATTATATGCCAATGGAAAAACCGACTCCAGAGCAAATGAAACTTTTTGCTGCATTTGGAGAAATCCATTGGTTGATGCCATTAGTCGGGCTTGTAGAGATTGTTGGCGGATTATTATTTATTTTTCCAAAAACGAGAGCTTTGGGTGCTATCGTCATCCTCCCCGTAATGGTCGGAATTGTGGTTCATGTATTCACCATGGATAAATCTCCAATGGGAATGACCATTGCAGGAGTCCTTTTCCTCATCAATCTTTGGATGATTATTGACAATAAAGAAAAATACAAAGCTTTAGTAAGCTGAAAAATGAATGGTCAATTGTGAATTCGCTCTGCTTGTCAATTTTAAAAATTCACTTGCTGGGCAAAATTTACAATTGACCATTCACTTTATCATATAAATGCACTGAAGCCAGTAATCGATCTTCCGACAATCAACGAATTGATTTCTTTTGTTCCTTCATAAGAATAAATAGCTTCTGCATCAGCAACAAACCTTGCCACATCATATTCAAGTAAAATTCCGTTACCGCCCATCACTTCCCGCGCTCTGGAAACGATATCTCTTGTTCTTAACGTACAGAAAACTTTAGCTAACGAAGCGTGTTCATCTTTTAAAATTCCCTCATCCTGCATTTCAGAAAGTCTGAAAACCATTGTTTGCATGGCTGTAAGATTCGACAACATTTCTACTAAATGCCCCTGAATCATCTGGAATGAAGCAATTGGTTTTCCGAATTGTTCTCGTTTTCTTGTATAATCTAAAGCACTTTCATATGCACCTCTTGCACAGCCTGTAGCCATCCATGCCACTCCCGCCCTGGTCATTCTCAGTACTTTTCCGGTATCTTTGAATGAATTGGCATTTTGCAAACGGTTTTCTTCTGTAACTAAACAATCTTTCAGCGTGATCAATCCGTTCTGAACGATCCTCAACGCCATTTTTCCTTTAATTTTCTCAACAGAATAGCCCGGATTATCTTTTTCAACAATAAAACCCTTCACTTCACCATCATCTAAATCTCTTGCCCAAATGATAATAACATCCGCAAATGTTGCATTTCCAATCCATTTTTTCTGTCCATTAAGAATCCAGCCTTCCGGTGTTTTTTTACAGGTTACGGTCAATCCTCCTGCAGCACCGGAACCTACTTCCGGTTCTGTTAATCCAAACGCCCCGATTTTTTCAAACTTCTGCATTTGAGGAAGCCATTTCTGTTTTTGCTCTTCCGAACCACAGATATAGATAGAACCCATAGCCAAACCAGATTGTACTCCAAAGAAAGTCGCAATAGAAGCATCAATTCTTGCCATTTCCATCGCAATCACTCCCTCCATCAAAAAAGGCATTCCGGGACAACCGTAACCTTCATAAGTTACTCCGCAAATATTCAGTTTCTGAAATTTAGGGATTAATTCATGGGGAAATTCGTCCCGCAGCCAATAATGATTCACCAAAGGTTTCACTTCTTTTTCCATGAAAGCTCTTACTTTAAGCTGAACTTCTCTCTGTTCAGGACTCAAGGTATGGTAAATATCATAGAAATCTCCGTCTATAGACGGAAGCTCTTTCTTTTTCTTATGAGGATCGAGCATTTTCATTAAACCACCAAGCTGTTTATCATCAAGTTTTGAGAAGTTTTGCATAAGTTTTGGCAAATCCACTTTTTGAGAAATTGCACTCAACTGATCAAAGTCTATGGATCTGAATAATTCTATCGCGTTTCTGATTTTGGAAAAAGTATTTGACATAGTAATTATTGTGTGTTTGATTTGTAAAAGTTAAGCAAAAATTACTCCGAAAACAAACACCACTTACTAAACAAATTTTACAAAAACTTGAATTTCAACACTTTAAAATAGCATTTTCCTTTACAAAATATTTGCCCTCAATTTTCAAAGGTTACCAATGATTCGGTCGGAACTTTGAGCTAAGCAAAACATTAAATATCAACGTTATGAAAACCACTTACATCAGATTATCTATTGCTACGGCACTTTTATTGGGAATTTATTCATGTAAAAAACAGGAAACGGTAGAACACTATGGAGAAGCTTCCGGTATTAACGATTCAACAGCGGTCACTACTTTAGACAGCATTTCTTCGGTAGCCACCCTGAAGGTAAAAGATAAACATTTCATTAAAACCGCAGATGTAAATATGGAAGTAAAGGATGTTTATGACGCTACAATTTCCATTGAAAAATCGGTCCAGGAACTTGGTGGATTTGTAACTCACAGTAATTTAAAAAGTAATGTCATCTCAGAAGACACTTACAATACTTCCAACGAAGAAGCCATGCTGATCAAGAAATACCAATCGGAGAATAGCATGCAGGTGAGAGTTCCAACTTCCAAACTAGGAGAATTTTTAACCCAGATTAATGACAAAAAACTATTTCTGAATTCAAGATCAATCAATGCGGAAGATGTGACTTCCAACATAAAATATGCAGAACTTGAAGGAAAGAGAATCAAAAAAACAGGTGATAATATATCACAGTTAAAAACCAATAAAGACAAAGTACAACTAAATGATGAAAACATGTCTGAAAGCAACCAGCAACAATATGCAAATATGGATGTAACAGACAATCTAAAATACAGCACCGTCGATATTTACATTAAAGAGCCTAAAATCAGAATTGCAGAGATTGCTATTACAAACACCAAAAGCATTGATGATCAATATAAATTCAGCTTCATCTACAGTGTTAAATCTGCTTTTGTGGAAGGATACTATTTAATTCAGAAAATAATTATCGGATTAATTGTGATCTGGCCTATATTATTGATCGGCGCTGTCGTTCTATTTATTTATAAAAAAAGAAAATCGGCGAGAAGACAACAAAATACTTTAGAATAAAGCTTTCCTAATCATTATGATTATCTACATATTTTAAATTTTACAGACCTTCGGATTTCCGAAGGTTTTTATTTTTTCAAAAAAATTGTAACCAATTGCCATATCGTATTTTAATTTTCACCGTTTTAATCAGAACTTTATCTGTTGTGACCAGCATTATTTTAGACAAAAAATAATGCTCTCCAAAAAACGGAATCTAAAATAGTAATTTGAGACTTTTCTGTTAAAAAAACATTATTTATCTCTCCCAAATTCATTAGAACTTTTATTTTCCGTAAATTTGCAAATCAATAATTTTGCACGAGGATTTGGCATTCAACAATCCTAAATCCGAAGCTTTATAACCTTAATTTCTTAATATATGCTATCAAAAATAAATCCTTTACATACAGAAAGCTGGAAAGCTCTATACGATCATTTCGGTGATGTTGATTTTGATTTAAGAAACCTTTTCCATGAAAATTCAAATCGCTTTAACGAGTTTTCTTTACAAAAAGACAATTTTCTTTTCGATTACTCAAAAAACCTGATTAATTCGAAAACAAAAGAACTTTTGCTGAATCTTGCAAAAGAATGTCAATTGGAAAATGCGATTTCTAAAATGTTTTCAGGAGATAAAATCAACGAAACAGAAGGAAGAGCCGTTCTTCATACTGCTTTAAGAGATTTTTCCGATAAAGAAATTTTGGTAGACGGAGAAAATATCAAACCTCAGATTAAAAGAGTTCTGGATCATATGAAATCTTTTTCCGAAAGCATTATTTCAGGAGCTCACAAAGGTTTCAGCGGAAAAGAAATTACCGATGTTGTAAATATTGGAATCGGAGGTTCAGATTTAGGACCTGTAATGGTAGTTTCGGCTTTAAAACATTTTAAAACAAGATTAAACGTTCATTTTGTTTCTAATGTAGATGGCAATCATATTGCAGAAGTTGTAAAGAACCTAAATCCTGAAACAACTTTATTCATCATTGCTTCTAAAACGTTTACTACCCAGGAAACAATGACGAATGCAAACTCGGCAAAAGACTGGTTTCTAAAAGCAGGAAAACAGGAAGATGTAGCCAAGCACTTTGTAGCTTTATCAACTAACGTTCAAGCCGTTAAAGATTTCGGAATTGCGGAAGAAAACATTTTCGAATTCTGGGATTGGGTTGGCGGAAGATATTCACTTTGGAGCGCGATTGGTTTAAGTATCGTTCTTGCAGTAGGTTACGAAAACTTTGAACAATTATTAAAAGGAGCTTTTGACACGGATCAACATTTCCAAACGACAGAATTTTCTGAAAACATTCCTGTTTTAATGGGATTGATCGGAATTTGGTATCGTAATTTCTATGCAGCAACGACGTATGCAATTCTTCCTTATTCTCAATATTTAGACAGATTCCCTGCGTATTTCCAGCAAGGAGATATGGAAAGTAACGGAAAATGTGTTGACAGAAACGGGGAGTTTGTAGAATATGAAACGGGGCCAATCATTTGGGGAGAGCCGGGAACCAACGGACAACATGCTTTCTATCAATTGATTCATCAGGGAACGGAATTGATTCCTGCTGATTTTATTGCGTATGCAAAAAGTCCTAACAAAGTTTCTGACCATCAGGATAAATTATTAGCCAACTTTTTCGCACAGACTGAGGCACTTGCATTTGGAAAAACAGAAGAAGAAGTTGAAGAAGAGCTTAAAAATTCGGGAAAATCTGATGAGGAAATTAAAAAGCTTTTAAATTATAAAGTCTTTCAGGGAAATACCCCTACTAACTCTATATTATTCAGAGAATTAACTCCTTTTTCATTAGGTCAGTTAATTGCTTTATATGAGCATAAAATTTTTGTTCAGGGCGTAATCTGGAATATTTTTAGCTTCGATCAGTTCGGTGTGGAACTAGGAAAGGTTTTAGCCAACAAAATTCTTCCGGAACTGGAAAACAATGAGACGATTAGCTCTCATGACAGCTCAACCAACGGGTTGATCAACTATTATAAAGGAAATAAGTAAAAGAAAGTAAATATCTAATAAAAGTAAAAAATGGCAGAAATTCTTGACGGATTAAAAGTATCCAAAGAAATCAAACAGGAAATCAAGGCTGAAGTTGAAAAAATTGTTGCCGGGAAAAGAAGAGCTCCGCATTTGGTGGCTATTCTTGTAGGAAACAACGGGGCAAGTAAAGCTTACGTAAACGCTAAAGTGAAAGACTGCGAAGAAGTAGGTTTTCAATCTAGCTTAGTTAAATTTCCAAGTACAGTTTCTGAATCTGAATTATTGGAAAAAATCGATGAGTTGAATAAATCTAAAGCAATTGACGGATTTATCGTTCAATTACCTTTACCCGATCAAATCGACCAGGAAAAAATCATCAATGCAATTGATCCAAGAAAAGACGTTGACGGCTTTCACCCGGAAAACTTCGGAAAAATGGCACTGGAAATGGATACTTTCTTACCTGCAACCCCGTTTGGAATTTTGACATTATTGGAAAGATACAATATTGAAACAAAAGGTAAAGACTGTGTTATTATCGGAAGAAGTAAAATCGTAGGAAGACCCATGAGTATCCTTATGGGAAGAAAGGATTTCCCAGGAAATTCTACCGTAACGCTGACACACTCGTACACTAAAGACATTGAAGAATATACTAAAAAAGCAGACATCGTAATCACAGCTTTAGGCGATCCTCACTTCTTAAAAGGTGAAATGATCAAAGACGGAGCAGTGATTATTGACGTAGGGATTACAAGAGTAGACAACGATTCTCCAAAAGGATATTATTTAGCAGGTGACGTAGATTTCGACAGTTGCGCCGAAAAAGCAAGCTGGATTACACCTGTTCCGGGAGGAGTTGGACCTATGACAAGAGCGATGCTGATGAAAAACACCATCATTGCTTACAAAACTTCGGTCTATAACGACTAATTTTAAAATGAATAAAGAAGAAGATATTTTATTAAAAGAAGGTAAAATGCTCCCTGTGATGGAGCATTTTTACACTCTTCAGGGAGAAGGAGCACACACGGGAAAAGCAGCTTATTTCATCAGATTGGGTGGTTGTGATGTCGGTTGTCACTGGTGTGATGTAAAGGAAAGCTGGGATCCGAATTTACATCCGCTGATGAATGCAGAGGAAATTGCAGAAACAGCAGCAAAACACTGTAAAACAATTGTTTTAACAGGTGGGGAACCATTAATGTGGAATCTTGATATTTTAACATCCAAATTAAAAGAATTAGGATGCACTGTTCACATTGAGACTTCAGGAGCGTATCCTATGAGCGGACATATCGACTGGATTACTCTTTCCCCAAAGAAAACAGGCTTGCCCAAGGAAGAAATCTACGCTAAAGCCCATGAGCTTAAAGTAATTATTTTCAATAACAATGATTTCAAATTTGCTCAGGAACAGGCGGCGAAAGTTTCAGAAAACTGTACATTATATCTTCAGAGTGAATGGAGCAAACGTGATGAAATGTATCCGAAAATTACAGATTTCATTTTGGAAAATCCAAAGTGGAGAGCTTCAGTTCAGACTCATAAGTATCTGAATATCCCATAAAATTGATTATCTTAGGCCTTCAGTTATTCTGTAACCATGCAGAGAATAAGATACTCTAGATATTTAAAAACGATAATCATTTTGCTTGACCTTTTGGTTATTGCAAGTGTATTTATATTCTTTTTTGCCAATAGAAATTCAGATCTGATGCAAGATAACGAAGTTTGGTCATTTCCATTACTTCTGCTTGTTTCTTTCTGGGTTTTACTAAGTGGCAGAACACAAATCTATAATATCCGGAGAAATATTACTTATACAACCTTTATAGAACGCCTCATTACTCATTTCATTTTATTTGTCATTGGGTTGGTATTGATAAGAAAAGTAAGTAATAATCAGTTTTTTGGTTCGGAACTTTCATGGCTGTCCCTCTATCTTTTCTTTTTTATAGCTCTTACAAGGTCTATTATTTATTTCATTATCAAATATCTGCGTTCTTTGGGGATCAATAACAGAAACATAATGTTTCTCAATGAAAACAGCTCTACCAGAGTTCTTAAAAACATTTTAAAAGAGAGAAAAGATTTCGGGTATAAAATTTTTGAATTTCAGAATGATGCCGTAAATATGGAAAAGCTTCAGCTCTTTTGGAAAAAAAATGGGATTCACACCCTGTTTTTACCGTTAGAAACCACTTTTGACAAAATAACGGAAGATCAGATTTTTAAACTAGCTGAAGACAACAAGGTTCACATTTCACTTATTCCCAATATATCACAAAACGATTGGTTTTTGTATGATTTAGTATATATTCAGAATCAGCCTGTTCTGAACCAGTCTTCTTATCCGCTAGACAATTATTTCAACTTTGTGTTAAAAAGAATTTTTGACATTCTTTTCTCGGTCATCATTTTGGCAGGAATCTGCTCCTGGCTTTTCCCGATTATTTCCGTTTTAATTAAAATCACTTCAAAAGGTCCTGTCTTCTTTGTACAGAGAAGATATGGATTTCATGAAGAAGTTTTCAATTGTCTTAAATTCCGTACAATGGTGGTAAATGATGATTCCTCGATAAAAGTTACTGCAGAAAATGATTCCCGGATTACAAAATTCGGAAAGTTCCTAAGAAAAACCAGTCTGGATGAGATGCCACAGTTTTTGAATGTACTGAAAGGTGAAATGTCTATTGTAGGACCTCGCCCTCATATGCTGGCTGTAGATGATTACTATAAGCCTAAAATCGGAAGATATAGTTTAAGAAGCACGATAAGTCCTGGCATTACAGGTTTAGCACAGATAAACGGATTAAGAGGAGATTCCGGAGACAGAGAAGTAGAAATGAAAAAACGTGCTTTGGCAGATGTGTATTACGTTAGAAACTGGAGCTTTGTTTTGGATTTGGTCATTATATTAAAAACCATACTATTGATAATAACCGGAGATAAAAATGCAAAATGAGGTACCCGTTTAGATTTAATTTTAACATTAATCTAAGGCCATCCTGAGCTATAATCTTCATCTAATTAAATAAAAAAAGTCTAATTTAGCAGAATGTTAAAAAAGTTTTTTACAGCAGTAGGAGAATACATTATCCTTCTAGGTAAATCTATCCAGAAACCTCAGAAAATGAAGGTTTTTTGGAAGCTGTTCATGAGAGAGATCAATGATTTGGGAGTCAACTCATTTGGGTTGGTCATCTTTACATCTATATTTGTGGGAGCGGTAGTCGCGATTCAGATGTTCAACAACTTTGATGCTTCTTCATTCCCAATTCCTCCTTCATTCGTAGGATATGCAACAAAAGCCGTTTTGGTTCTTGAATTTTCACCTACTATTATCAGTCTTATTTTGGCGGGAAAAGTAGGTTCATATATTGCTTCAAGTATAGGAACGATGAGAGTTTCTGAACAGATTGACGCACTAGATATTATGGGGGTAAATTCTCCGAATTTTCTTATTCTCCCTAAAATCATTGCTTGCGTTATTTTTAATCCTTTATTGATTGCCATAAGTATCGTTTTTGGTATCGGAGGTGGTTATATTGCCGGAATTTTAACCGGAAACTGGACGACCAATGATTATATTGTAGGAATTCAGATGTATATGCCTAATCTTTTTGTGTATTATGCATTCATAAAAACGACCGTCTTTGCATTCATCATTGCAACAGTACCATCTTATTTTGGATACAATGTAAAAGGAGGTTCACTGGAAGTAGGGAGAGCAAGTACACAGGCTGTAGTTTGGACAATGGTATTCATTATCCTTTCCGAATTATTATTAACCCAATTAATATTAAGCTGATGATTGAGGTAAAAAATCTTAAAAAAAGTTTTGATGAAGTTGAAGTACTTAAAGGAATTTCAACCTCTTTTGATAAAGGGAAAGTAAACTTAATTATTGGGCAGAGCGGATCCGGAAAAACAGTTTTTCTAAAAAGCTTATTGAATGTTTACCAACCTACCTCCGGGGAGATTCTTTTTGATGGAAGAGATATCAATGTAATGACCCGTGAAGAGAAGCAACAACTTCGTTCGGAAATCGGAACTGTATTTCAGGGAGGTGCCTTGTTTGACTCTTTAACGGTTGAAGAAAATATTATGTTTCCTCTGGATATGTTTACCAATTTAACGTACCGGGAAAAAAAGAAAAGGGTCTTTGAAGTCATTGGAAGAGTACACCTTGATAAAGCCAACAAAAAATTTCCATCCGAAATTTCAGGAGGAATGCAAAAGAGAGTTGCCATCGCAAGAGCCATTGTCAACAACCCCAAATATCTTTTCTGTGATGAGCCCAACTCCGGACTCGATCCGTATACATCTAATGTAATCGATGATCTTTTGCTGGAAATCACCAAGGAATATAATACGACAACCATCATCAACACTCACGACATGAACTCTGTGATGACAATTGGTGAGAAAATTGTATATCTGAGATTAGGAATAAAAGAATGGGAAGGGAATAAGGATATCCTGATTACTGCAGGCAATAAAAATCTGATCGATTTCGTTTATTCATCAGAGCTGTTTAAAGAATTAAGAGAATACTTATTAGAGAATAATAAAACTATTGATAATACAATCACAAAAATAGACGATAATGAAACAAATATTTAGTATCGCACTTATAGGGTTTTCTATGCTTGCTTCGGCACAGATTTCTCTTGCGGGTAAAGCTAACTTAATTTTTCCAACAGGATCTCCTTCATGGAAAAATATAAAAGGAACCGTAAATGAAGCTATAGATGGTGAAGGAAAAAATAATGTAGGATTCAATGTTGGTCTTTCATTGAAAGCCAGCCTTCCTGCCTCATTTTTCTTGATGCCCGAATTATATTACACGAATTTTAAAAATGAATTTACTACAGCCAATACTACTTTTGATATCAAAAGCAGCCGTATAGACCTACCCGTTCTTGTAGGACACAAGGTATTGGGAGATATGCTGGGAGTTTTCGTAGGACCTGTTGCAAGCTATAATCTAAGCAAAGAAGATACTTTCAATGATTTTAAAGAGAATGCAAGAGATAATTTCACAGTAGGTTATCAATTCGGGGCACAGCTTGAAATTAAAAAATTGATTTTAAATGCAAGATATGAAGGAGCTTTCAGTAAAGATGAAAGAAAATTCATAAGCAGTGTATCGGGAGAAGAAATAAGATACGACAACCGTCCCAATTTATTTATGGTGGGAGTTGGATACAAATTTTAAATTCATCGAAAATAACAACTATAAAAGAAATCCTCAGATCGTTAGATCTGAGGATTTTGATTTTGAGAACGGAGCTCAGCCTCTCTTTTTGCAAGATCAGCGGCTTGTTTTTCCAATTCCTCTTTATCTTTTTGCAATTGCTTGAATTCTTTCTTTTTTTGTTCTGCTTTTACAGCACTCCCTTTGCTTACATAACCAACTATTCCTCCAATAATCAATCCAATTCCAATACCTCCCAAAATTCCCATGATATGAGACATCTGTAAATCATTTACAGTAAAATTAGGTGATGTTAAATAAAATAAAAGTACAGATAATGCTAAAAGTACAATTCCGGTAACAGATAAGCTTTTCATAATATTTGTGTATTATAATTGGTTAAACAATTAAAAAAGTCTTATCAAATTTACTGAAATTCAATAAGACTTTATCAAGATTAAAATTCCATATTAGTTATATTTTTCCACCTGCAGCTTTATAATATTCCAAAGCTTTTGGTAAATCTCTATTGATGTCTGAAATTCTTGTCTCAGGATTGGGGTGGGTAGAAAGGAATTCCGGCTGTCTTGCTCCTGTAGAAGCCGCTTCCATCCTGTTCCAGAAAGGAATCGCTTCTCTTGGATCATAACCCGCCATGCCCATTAAATACAATCCCATTTTATCTGCCTCAGATTCCTGGTTTCTGCCATATTTTAATAATGCCACCTGAGAGCCGATAGGATAAGCTTTTTCAAAAATACTTGCCCATTGAGCGTTAGAAATTGTTCCTCCTAAAATCTGTCCTCCGTATTGAGCAACCATCGCCTGGGAAATCCTTTCATTTCCGTGACCTGCCAATGCGTGAGAAACTTCATGTCCCATCACTACTGCAAGACCATTATCGTTTTTGGTAATTGGTAAAATTCCGGTATATACAGCTACTTTTCCGCCCGGCATACACCAAGCATTAAGTTCACTGCTTTGTAAAAGATTAAATTCCCAGTTATAATTTGCTAAATCTGCACTTCTCCCAATACTGGCATAGTATTTTTCTGCTGCCGCCTTAATTCTTGTTCCTACATTTACCACTTTCTTTGCATCTGCCGTACCTGTAATCACTTTAGATTTTCCTAAAGTCGTCTTATACTCTTGTGCAGACATGGTCATAATTTCAGAATTATCTGCTATCTGTAATGAAGATCGCCCCGTAATTGGGTTTGTAGTACAGGCTACAGTTAACAGAGCAATTGCTCCTATTCCTAATAATTGTGTAATTTTCATAGTTTCGAGTGTTAAATAATTCAACCTTTACAATTTCTATTCCAAAAATTTCCAGAAGAAATATATTTGCATGCATTTTGCTATTTAAATTTAATAATTATTTTGCTATCATGAAAAAGTATATTTCAATTCTCTATATTTTAGGGTTTATGTTAATTTTCCAAAGCTGCTCTTCTCAAACAGGTACGGATTCTCAAAACGTAACTGCACTTGTTAACTCTCAGGATTTTTCATTTCATGCTGAAAGAGCAAACCCTACTAATTACGACGTCATCAATGTAATGAACTCGATGCCAAATTCTACTTCAACAAGAATACTGGATCTTACGGGAGGCTATTATTCTATTGATTTAAAAGGAGATAAGCTGGAAGCTGTACTACCTTATTTTGGAAGAGTTTTTAATCCATCTTATGGAAATAATGATAAAAACAGCTATAGATTCACCTCAAAAGATTTTACTGTAAACAAATCTCAGAACAAAAAAGGGACCTGGATTATTAAAATTAAACCAAAAGATGTAAGCAATGTAGATGAAATCGTAATGGAAGTCTATAAAAACGGAAAAGCATTTACTTCAATCAGAGGTAATGACAGACAACCAATTTCTTATGATGGATATATTTCGAAAAATGAAGAACCTAAAGAAAAAGAAAAGCTTTAGAAGAAATTCGAGCCACGTGTTGCGAGATTAATATAAGTTTTTAAATATTCTCTGAATCTCAAAACTCGGATCTCGAATCCCGTAAAAATTTCTCAACAAATAATTTTGCTTCGGTACTTGGATTTGAAACCATGGCTGAAGCATTTTTTTTATGTTCAATATAGGCTTCTTCCACAGAATTATCTCTTTTCATCATAGCCAGAATATACTCCTGAACCCAATATTCAAAACGCTTTTCAGCCTGAAGGGTTCTTACCTCTTCGAATCTGTTGGATTTCTTTTTAAGATGAATAAACTCATTGATTGTTTCAAAAACCTCTCCTAATCCTTCATTATTCAAAGCAGATCCTAGCAAAACCGGAATTTTCCAATTTTTTTCTTTCGGAGGAATAAAATCCAGCGCTCTTTTTAACTCTAACTTGGTATTTTTTGCTTTTTGAAGGTTATCTGTATCTACTTTATTAATGAAAATCACATCTACCATTTCCATAATACCACGCTTGATCCCCTGAAGTTCATCTCCCCCTCCTATTATTTTTAAAAATAAAAAAACATCGGTAATATCCGCAACCAAAACTTCAGATTGTCCCACCCCAACCGTTTCTATTAAAATATAATCATAACCCGCAGCTTCGCAGATCATCATGGTTTCAAAAGTCGTATTTGCAACACCTCCTAAAAATCCGGAACTCGGGGAAGGACGGATGAAGGCATTTTCCTCTTTTGCCAGTTCTTCCATCCTGGTTTTATCTCCCAGAATACTTCCTTTATTGATTGCTGAACTTGGATCGATGGCAAGAACTGCCACTTTTTTGCCGTTGGAAATAGCCAATCTTCCAAAATTTTCTATAAACGTTGATTTTCCGGCACCCGGAACCCCTGTTATTCCTATTCGGATGGACTTTCCGGCCAAAGGCATGATCTTTTTCAACAGTTCTTCTGCCTGAAGTCTATGTTCAGATTTTTTGCTTTCAACTAATGTAATAGCTTTTGCAATCAGGCGTTTATTTCCTAATCGTATTCCTTCAACAAGCTCTTCTGTAGAAAATTTCATCGATTCAAAAATAAGGATTATACAATGATGGATCAATAGTAAACTACATAATACTTATATAGACAGTTTATAAAATTACGTTATATGATTATAATTTTTATTTCTTCTAAATTAAAACTATCTATGTTTTCACCAATCAAAAACGAAAATAATTACATTTGTTAGTATTCAAAGATAATAAATATGAAAAACATCATCGCTGTAGCTTCATTTGCTGCTATTTTATTAGTTTCCTGTACAACAAAAGCACCAGTAGCTACTGCAACTCCATCGGTTTCTACCTCCACTCCGGAACAGATCGCACAAGGGAAAACCATCTTCGAAAATTCATGCGGAAGATGTCACAAATTACCGGACCCAACATCCCACAATTCTGTACAGTGGGTAGGAATTATGAATTCGATGGCTCCAAAAGCAAAACTTACAGATGAACAACATCAGTGGGTTTACGATTATATCGTATCTGTGAAAAAATAATTCCCATCAAACAAGATATTATTATGAAAAAATTAATTTGGGGTATGATCCTTTGCTCTGCAACGATGGTAATATCGTGCGGACCGAAAAGTGTGGCCGTAACCGGGCCAAAATACACTTCATCCGAACAATTGGCTCAGGGAAAAACCATCTTCGAAAACTCGTGCAACAGGTGTCACAAATTACCTGACCCTGCAAAACATGACGACCAGGGATGGATAAAAACCTTAAGCAGAATGGCTCCAAAAGCTAAGTTAAGCGATGATCAGCATCAAATGGTTTATGATTATCTAATATCTGCAAATAAAAAATAGGCTTTTTTGAAGTCTATTTTTGTTTTAATTCTATCCCTAAACCTGGTTTTGGGGATAAAATTATTTTTCCATTTTCCACAAAACTTCCGGTTGCATAATCGTTGGAAATGAGATTGGCTCCATCTAGGTCGACGTAATCTACTAAACCCGTTAAAACACTGCCTGCAGAAATTCCTACAGAGGATTCGGTCATGCAACCCATCATGATTTTATAGTTCAGTTCGCGGGCTTTTCTGATCATTTCCAAAGCTGGGGTTAAGCCGCCGCATTTCATTAATTTGATATTGATGCTTTTATAGTAGGGAGTTAATGCTTCAAGATCACCTATGTTTTGACAATCTTCATCCGCCATCCAGTTTGCAAAACTTTTTTTCTTTAAAATCTTGTAATGATCAATAGGTTTAGGCTGTTCCAGATAACAGAATTTTTCAACTTCCGTATTTTCCTGAAGCCAGATACAGTCTTCATCGGTAAAGCTTGCGTTGGAGTCTAAGGCAATAGCTTGAGGTAACAGTAAGAGCTTTTCAACATTTATTTTATTTAAACCCTTACATTTTACTTTAAATTTATTCCAATTGCTTTTCTGTATTTTTTCAATTTGATGGTCGATTTCTCCAACAGAAATTGTGATTGAACTTTCAACCAATTTTTCTGACGGAAGATTATTTAATTCAATAAAGCTTTTGTTTTCCAATTTCCCGAAAAGATCCCAATACGCACAATCTAATGCTGAAAGTAAAAATGGATGCAGCCGTAAACCTGATAAAAATTTGAAAAAATCTTTCGGATGAATAATATGTTGAGCCTCGATCTGACTTTGAATTTCCTTTAGCTTTAGAATAAAACCTTGAAGACTGATTTTATAATAATCAATGGCCACGCATTCTCCATATCCTTTACAGTTCTGATGTGATAGTTCTATAAGTAAGGCTTCCCGTTTGTCATAATTTCCATAAGCAATTGAGAATGTTTCTTTTAATTGAAGCCGTTTTATTTCAAATCGTAATTCCATTATTAAATGTACAAAAAAGGAGACTTAATTCGTCTCCTTCTTCTTTTTAATTTTGCTTTTCTTAGGCATTTTTGATTTAATAAATTTCTTGCGATTTTTTATCATATTTAAACTATGCTCATTAAAACAAAACTTTGCAGCTTCATTTAAAAATTTTAAAGCATTAGCAAAACTTCCTCTCTTCTCCGAAAGTAAGGATCTGTAAAACCAGATTGTCGCTTTATCAATCCCTTTTATTTTTAATGAATAGGCGATCAGTTTTTCTGCTTCATGGAAATCTTCGTTATCCAAGAGACATTTGATATAATATTGAGGAACATTTAGATTCGTTATATCACACTGCATCGCCTCTTCAAAATACAGCTTTGCATTTTCATAATCAGATAACATTTCACTGTAAATTCTTCCCATCAGACACAGACTGTCTGCATCTTCAGGATCGTAGGATAAGGCATAGTTTAAAGCTTCCAGACAATCCGGCAAACTGTATGGATAATTGTCCAAAGCTTCGAAGTAGTATTTATTTTTAGTTAAGGTCATTCCTGTAGTTTTTTAATTCGTTTTTCAGTTGATTTCTTTGCTTTTTAAAAGATTTTTCCTGATAATTCTTTTTAAAATCCGTTCCCGAAAATGTACGGATCGGGCTTCCGCGCTGAACATTCAAATGATTGTTCCATGTTTCCCGCATTTGTTTTTCCAATTGCTGAATATGAAATTCCAATACTTTTTCTTTTAATCTGATAATAGAAAGTTTCTTATTCTCCAGTTGCGAACGAGAATCTTGTACGAAAACACTTTGTCCGGTCTTCGGATAGGTTGCGCGAACCGCGGTTTCTACTTTATTCACGTTTTGTCCGCCACTTCCCTGACTTCTCGTGGTCTGAAACCGAATTTCTTTCTCATTAAACTCAATTTTCTCTAAACCTTCCAGTTCAAAAATTCCAATAAACCAATTGCTTCGTTTATGCAGCTTCCGGAACGTACTTTTTCCCGACCAACAGATACTTCCCAACCAATTTTCTAAAAATTCTTTTATATTTTTTGATTTTAAAAGAAGGGTTACAGATTTCAACGTCAAGTTTTCATCCCCATTTTCACGATGAATGATTTCATACTCTATTCTATTATTTTTTGCTTCCTCAAGAAAGACCTTCAGAACTTTTGCCACTACCCATTGACATTCTAAAGGTCCTCTTCCCGAAGTTATTTGTATTATTTTGTTCATTGTTTTTTAATTTGTTGATTGTTGAAAGTTGTCAGTTGATGGTGTTAAAAATCCTAACAACCATCAACCAAAAACTAACAGCCATTTTATTTATCCATCCTTACAATTCTTGGCTGGAACGTTCCGAGAATATCGACTAATTCACTTTGTGCATTCATGACTTCGTTAATGTCTTTGTATGCCATTGGTGCTTCTTCTGCATTTCCTCCCATTAAGATGACATTTTTAAGCTTCAATTCTTTTTTGATGTCATGCTGGGTGAAAAGATTTCTGCACTCTCCTCTTGAATATGCTCTTCCTGCGCCATGAGAAGCGGAATTCAGCGAATCAGGATTTCCTTTGCCACGGACTATAAACCCTTTTGCGGTCATCGAACCGGGAATCATTCCCAATTCGTTTTCGTTCGCCGGAGTTGCTCCTTTCCTGTGAACAATTACTTCTTTTCCGCCATGAATTTCCTTCCATGCGAAATTGTGATGATTTTCAATTCTCGCTTTAACTCTCCCTCCAACCGCTTTCACCAATCTTCTGTGGATATCGTCGTGACAGGCAGAAGCATAATCTCCTGCTAAATTCATCGCCGTCCAATATTCCAACCCAAGATGCGTATTCAAATCCAGCCAGGCAAAGTTTTGGGCTTCTTTGGGCAACGGACATTGCTCTGTCGCCACTCTTGAATAATACTGAGCGATTTCTGCTCCCAAACCTCGCGAACCACTGTGTGAAAGGATTCCAAGATATTTACCTTTCGGGAGTCCGATCTGTTCATCTTCTTCCGTAATTTCAACTTCCCCGAATTCGACAAAGTGATTTCCACCTCCCGAACTTCCCATTTGTTTGATGGCTTTTCCTTTTAACCTTCTCAAAACCGGAATCATATCGAACGTATCTCTGTCGAAAATTTCGTGTTCGACGTGAGATTTATGTACTTCGTACATCCCGAATTTTGTATGTTCAGCAAGAGCTTTTTCGTATTTATCTCTCGCCCCGTCAAGATATGAAATAGGGGTATCCAAAATACTGAGGCTTATTCTGCAACCTATATCCATGCCTACTCCATAAGGAATCACTGCATTTTCTACGGCAAGAACTCCACCGATTGGAAGTCCGTAACCGCTATGTGCATCGGGCATTAAAGCTCCCTGTGTTGAAATCGGAAGTTTCAAAGCAGTGTACAGCTGGTTTTTTGCTTCCTCCGAAATATTATTTCCAAAAATCTGGAAAGAAGCCCGGTTGGTATTGAGCATTCTTTTTTCCGTTTTCTTTGATGAAAGCAAAGCTTCTGCAATTTGTCCGAAGGTTAAGTCTTTTTCAAAATTTTCCGGATGCTGCAGAATTTCCTTTAAAAGAGATTTCACATGGTGAATGTTTTTCGTTGCAAAATTTCTTTTCATGACTTCCAAAGCGATGTTCACACTCTGATTGTTTGGATAGCCTATTTTCAATATATCTTTTCCTTTAAGTTTTAAATTTCCCATTGTTTTTAATTTAGATAAAAGATGTCAGATAACGGATTTCAGACTTGCTGAAACTATAACAGACATCAAAATTCTCATCAACTAAATATTTAGTTAATTCGTTTTTGTCATTCTGACGAAGGAAGAATCCGTTTTTTGATTGTGAGATTCTTCACTCCGTTCAGAATGACAGGATACTTTTCTCTAGCCCCGATTGCAGCGACATCCTTTTTTGTTGCGGCCGAAGCGAAGCGAGGCCGTAATAAAAAAGATATAGCGGAAAGCGGGAAATTGCTCCTTAAAAAATAATAAGTAACAATTCGACGTAGTCAAATAGCTCCTAAAAACTATTCGAAAAGATTCCTAAATTTTAAAAAAAAGATTTCGGGGAAACTGATTTGAGTTTGAAATATTGCGCAATAAAAACCCGAAATCTCTACGACTTCGGGTTTTGATATTTCGATATACTGTTATTCTATGAATGTACCAAACCACGAAGCCTCGCCTTTGCAAAAGGCAATCCTACTGTTGAATGTAAGTTGAATTTGAACATTGCTTCGTTGTTTTTTAATTGGTTAAACTTGATTTTCAGATGCAAATATATATTATTTTCTGAATATTCAAATTTTTATTTATCATTTTTTGCGAAATACATAAAAAAGTCTGAATAAAAAACTATCCAGACCAGTCTATTTATAAGTTAGTCTTTTGACCCAAGATCATCCATTGGATCATCCATCCCTTTAATTACGTTTGAATGATAAACTCTTTCGGAGCCAAGAAAATAGATATCATGTTTTGCTTTGGCAATGATACCATTATACTGTTCTTCCGTCATTCCTTCGGGAATATCTGTTTTATTTTCCGAAGGTCTGCGATACACCTGAAGAGCTCCGTTTTTATTGAGAATCGAATTAGCTGCCATGGCCTGCTCGATATCATCTGCATAAACGACAATATTATTTCTTCCTATGCTATGTTTGCGATAGGCATCCAACATTTCTGCATCGTGTGCGAATGTATATTCGAAAAAACCTTTTGTCTGATCATCTTCCTGATAATCATTTAACCCGCTTTCTACTCTGGACTTTGAGATGATAATATTTGACTCATCAAAGCCATTTTCTTTTAAATTCTTTTTAATTTCCTCTGTATCTACAGTCACCGGAAATACTGAAACTACTGTATAAGCCATAATGAAATTTTTTCATTAAACTATACAAAAGCTGTGCAACTTATATTTTCTAAAAGTTAATTTAATTTTAAAAATCTCTCTAAAATATCAACAGCACATTTTGGAAGGTTAGTTCCCGGGCCAAAGATGAAATCGGCTCCGTTTGCATATAAAAATTCGTAATCCTGTTGTGGAATTACTCCTCCTACCACAATGGTGATATCGTCTGCTCCCAACTTTTTCAACTCTTCTACTACCTGTGGGACTAGGGTTTTGTGACCCGCGGCCAGTGATGAAACACCCAAAATATGAATATCATTTTCAACCGCCTGTTTTGCAACTTCTTCCGGAGTCTGGAATAACGGCGCCACATCGACATCAAATCCCATGTCTGCAAATGCTGTTGCTACTACTTTCGCCCCTCTGTCGTGACCATCCTGTCCCATTTTGGCAACCATTAGTCTTGGACGGCGACCTTCTTCTTCTTCAAATTTCTGAGTAAGATTCAGGGCTTTTTCAAAATATTCGTTTTTACCTGCATTCATGGCATACACTCCTGAGATTGTTCTGATGTTGGCTTTATATCTTCCGAAGCTTTCTTCCATGGCATCACTCATTTCGCCCAGCGTTACTCTTCTGCGAGCAGCTTCAATACATAATGCTAAAAGGTTTCCTTTTCCTGTTTTTGCCGATTCTCTGATTTCATTTAAAATCTGTTCAACGGCTTCGGAATTTCTGTTTAGTTTAATTGAATCTAATCTTTCGATCTGCTTTCTGCGAACTTCTGTATTGTCAATATCCAGGATCTCAATTTCGTCTTGTTTCAGTTCTGATCTGAATGAGTTTACTCCAATGATAAATTCTTCTCCGCTATCAATTTTCGCCTGCTTTCTTGCCGCCGCTTCCTCAATTCTCATTTTTGGAATTCCTGCCTCGATAGCTTTTGTCATTCCTCCTTCCTGCTCAACCTCATCAATGTATTTCATTGCTTCTTCGATCATTTGCTGAGTCAGGCTTTCCACTAAATTACTTCCTCCCATCGGATCTACCACATCACAGATTCCACTTTCCTGCTGAAGAATAATCTGAGTATTTCTTGCAATTTTCGCAGAATAATCCGTAGGAAGCGCAATGGCTTCATCCAGCGCATTCGTATGAAGAGACTGTGTTCCTCCCAACGCCGAAGATAACGCTTCAATGGCTGTTCTTGTAATATTGTTGAATGGTTCCTGCTCTGTTAAAGACCACCCTGAAGTCTGAGAGTGCGTTCTTAATGCTAAAGATTTTGGATTCTGAGGATTAAATTGTTTCAATAATTCAGCCCAAATATATCTTGCTGCACGCATTTTTGCGATTTCCATGAAGTGATTCATTCCGATCGCCCAGAAAAAAGACAGTCGTGGCGCAAAATCATCAACATTCATTCCTGCTTTTATTCCTGTTCTTACATACTCCAGTCCATCAGCTAAAGTGTAAGCCATTTCCAGAACGGGTGTTGCTCCGGCTTCCTGCATGTGATATCCAGAAATGGAAATTGAATTAAATTTCGGGATGTTTTTAGAAGTATACTCGAAAATATCTGCAATGATTTTCATGGAAGGAGCAGGTGGATAGATGTAAGTATTTCTCACCATGAATTCTTTCAAAATATCATTCTGAATGGTTCCTGAAAGTAATTCCTGAGAAACTCCCTGTTCTTCTGCAGCCACGATATAGAACGATAAAATCGGTAAAACGGCTCCATTCATCGTCATGGAAACTGAAATCTGATCCAATGGAATTTCATTGAATAAAATCTTCATATCTTCCACAGAATCGATCGCCACTCCAGCTTTTCCAACATCACCCACCACTCTTGCGTGATCTGAATCATATCCTCTGTGTGTTGCCAGATCGAATGCTACAGAAAGTCCTTTTTGTCCTGCCGCTAAGTTTCTTCTGTAAAAAGCGTTAGACTCTTCTGCTGTTGAAAACCCTGCATACTGACGAATCGTCCAAGGTTTCTGAACATACATAGTAGAATACGGACCTCTTAAGTAGGGGGCAATTCCCGGAGAAGTTTCTGTTAATTCTTTATTTTTAACGTCTTCTGTTTTATAGGAAGACTTCAACTGCAATCCATCTTTTTCAAATGGATAGATTTCCGATTTTTTTTCGGTTATATTAAATTGAGGAGTTTTATTCTGAACTTCTCTTCTCATACTTTCAGATTTATTACCGGCTAAAATTACGGAATTTTGAGATAATATTTCTGTGATTATTTTTAAGGAAAAAAGCAGCTTCGCAATACCGCAAAACTGCCTTTATTTTTATTTAATTTATTAAAGCTTTTTCTGGATTTTTTATCATTATTTTTTTGGCAATTACGATAAAACCCTTAATCAGTATGATTGATCTCAATGACTAAATATGCAATTATTTCTAAAGCTTTTTAATTCCCATTTCGTACAAAGCGAAAGAAATCAAATCTGCGTTTTCCCCAATTACCTGTTCTGTAGAACGCCCTGCTCCATGACCTGCATTTTTTTCAATTCTTAATAAAATAGGATTTTTACACGCCTGTTTCTCCTGCAATTCAGCTCCGAATTTGAAGGAATGTGCCGGAACTACTCTATCATCATGATCACTTGTAATAATCATCGTTGACGGATAGCAAGCTCCTGCTTTTACATTGTGAACAGGTGAGTAAGATTTTAAATATTCAAACATCTCTTTACTGTCTTCTGCTGTTCCGTAATCATAAGACCATCCTGCTCCTGCCGTGAATTTATTATATCTCAACATATCTAAAACTCCAACTCCGGGGAAAGCAACTCTTGCCAGATCTGGACGCATGGTCATGGTTGCTCCGACTAACAAACCTCCGTTTGATCTTCCGGAAAGTGCCATAAATTCTTTTGAAGTATAGCCTTTGCTCTGTAAATATTCTCCCGCAGCAATGAAATCTTCAAAAACATTTTTCTTTTGTTGTTTTGTTCCTGCATCATGCCATTTTTTTCCGTATTCACCTCCTCCACGGATATTCGGTACGGCATAAATTCCTCCGTTTTCCATCCAGATTGCATTAACTACTGAGAAAGCAGGCTGTAAACTGATATTGAACCCTCCGTAAGAATACAGAATTGTCGGATTTTTACCATCTAGCTTGATCCCTTTTTTATAATTGATCATCATCGGAATTTTTGTTCCGTCTTTTGATGTGTAGAACACCTGCTCGGAAATATAGTCTTCCGGGTTGAATTTTACTTTTGGCTTCTGATATACTTCAGATGCTCCTGTATCTGCATTAAATTTATAGGTAGTTCCCGGAGTGATGTAATTGCTAAATGAAAAATATAGTTCTTTTTCTTCTTTTTTTCCCCCGAAACCAGCAATATTACCTTTTCCAGGCAAGGTAATTTCTCTGATCAGTTTTCCTGTCTTATCAAACTGCTTGACCTGATCAATCGCATCAATCATATAAGTTGCGAAGAAATATCCTCCTCCTGTAGAGATTCCCAACACGTTTTCTGTTTGCGGGATAACGTCTTTCCAGGTTTCCGGTGAAGGGTTTTGGATGGTTGTTTTTACCAATCGCATATTCGGGGCGTCTTTATCCGTGAAAATATACAGATCATCACCATCTGTATCTACAATACTGGCGTTGATATCGAATCCTTTATTAATCTGTACAAAATCACTTCCTTTTTTAAGGTCCTTGATATACAGTTCGTTTCCATTGGTGGCATTGGCAGCAGAAATAATCAAATATCTCTGATCTTCTGAAACTCCTGCTCCCAAATATCTTCTTGGTGTTTTATCACCTCCAAAAATTAACTGATCAGCAGATTGTTTTGTTCCCAGTTTATGAAAATATACTTTGTGTTTATCAGTCATTCCTGAAAGCACTGTTCCTTCTTTCGGCTTGTCGTAACTTGAATAATAAAAGCCTTCGTCTCCCTGCCATGAAATTCCACTGAATTTTACATCAACTAAGGTTTCGTCAATCTGTTTTTTGCTTATTGCATCAATAATAATAATTTTATTCCAGTCGCTTCCTCCTTCTGAAATGGAATAAGCTGCTAAGTTCCCTTTTTTATTAAAGGATAATTGGGCAAGAGAGGTGGTTCCTTTTTCTGAAAATTTATTTGGATCTAAAAAAACTTCTGTTGATTTCGTTTTATTATTAGTTCTGTACAAAACTGACTGCGCCTGAAGTCCATCATTTTTATAATAATAGGTATAATCTCCTTCTTTGAAAGGGGCTGAGATTTTTTCATAATTCCATATATCTCTCAACTGATCTTTAATCTGATCTCTGAAAGGGATTTTTGAAAGGTAATTCTGACTATGCGCTACTTCTTCATCCACCCATTTTTTTGTTGCTTCAGAATCGTTTTCTAAGTCCCTGAATGGGTCAGTTACTGCTGTTCCGAAATATGTATCTGTCTGATTTCCTTTTAAAGCTTTTGGATAAATCATTTTTTGAGAATAAAAAGTTGCTGAAAATAAAACTCCAGCCGTTAATAAAATAGGTTTAAAATTCATTGTGAAGGTTTTCTCAAAAATACGGAATGTGTTTTAAATAAAAAAAGTTCCAATAAAAAGGAACTTTTATGATATCATAATGCACTATGAATATATTTATTCATTTGACCCGAAACTTTCTAAATAAAAGTCGGTAAGGTTCGTAACAATCTGGTCTGGGCTTCCGTTCCAATAATATATTTTATTTTCCTGTTTAAGCTCGTACAAGCTAAATTCCTGCTCAATTTGTACTGTTTTATCAGCATTTTTAAAATCCTCAACAGCCTGAACCAAATATTTTTTCAGTTCCTCAGTTTTCACTTTTTGAAGATCTCCTGCTGGTCCCGTCACTAATTTTGAAGGTACTTTAAAGCTAACGATATATTTTATTTCTGCTATTTTTTCATCTTTAATATATTCGTTGGGAACAACTTTTACATTTTTAATGGCAAGTTTTGCTTTTGTAAAATTCCCGAACATAGCTGTAAAATAATCTTTTGCTTCTTTCTTGCATGCAGATGCGGTAGTTTTAGAAAAAGCTGAAAGAAAATTCTCTACACTGGAATTCAACATTTCTTCCGAAGTTTCTTTAAAATTTACCTGATAGGCATTCTGTCCTTCAACTGTTGGCTTTAAATAATCATTCAGCTTATTTAAAGCAGCATCATCATTATTCACAAAGGTTCCAAAATACATGTCAAAGACTTCGGTCGGTTTTTTAACTTCGGTTTGTGCGATAAGCTGCTGGCCTAACATTGTGAAGAACAGCAATAAAAAAAATCTGTAGTTTTTCATAATAAATATTTTAGTAAGTATATTTTGGGATTAAAAAAAGCCCCTGGAAAATCAGAGGCTAGTATTGTATATTTTATAAATTTTAATAATTCTCTTCTTCTCCTTTCATTTTTTCAGCATTTTCCGCCATGATTACCGCATCAATCATTTCAGAAATATCTCCATTCATATATGCATCAAGGTTGTACATTGATTTGTTGATTCTGTGATCGGTAACTCTTCCTTGCGGATAATTGTATGTTTTGATCTTTGCCGAACGGTCCCCTGTTGAAACCATCGATTTACGCTGTGCGGCAATATCTCCCTGTACTTTTTGCAACTCGATATCGTATAATTTGGTACGAAGCATTTCCATTGCCAATTCACGGTTTGCCAACTGAGAACGTGCCTGCTGACAAACAACCACTAATCCTGAAGGTTTATGGGTCAACTGTACTTTAGTTTCTACCTTGTTTACGTTCTGACCTCCTGCTCCTCCTGAACGTGATGTCTGCATTTCAATATCAGCCGGATTTAGTTCAAAGTCTACCTCTTCTGCTTCCGGTAAAACCGCTACGGTAATTGCAGAGGTATGAACTCTTCCCTGAGATTCTGTTTCCGGAACACGCTGTACACGGTGAACTCCTGATTCGAATTTCATAATTCCGTAAACCCCTTCTCCTTCCACTTTCATGATGAGTTCTTTGTAACCTTTTGCAGCTTCATTAGAATCAGTTACTTCATGTTTCCATCCTTTTGTTTTAAAATACATGGTATACATTCTGTACACGTCTTCTACGAAAATTGCAGCTTCATCTCCTCCTGTTCCGGCACGAAGTTCCACAATTACGTTTTTATCATCAGCAGGATCTTTAGGAATAAGCAATACTTTAAGCTCTTCTTCAATTCCGGGAATTTTTTCCTGGGCCTCAAGTTTTTCCATTTTTGCCAAGTCTACCAAGTCCCTGTCTGATCCGTCTGCAATGATTTCATCAGATTCTTCAATGGTATCCAAAGCCGCTTTATATTGATCGTAAACTTTTACAATTTTGCCCAAATCACTATATTCTTTGTTTAAAGAAGAATATCTTTTCTGGTCTGAAATAACATCAGGCTGAATAATAAGGTCCGCAACCTCATTGTATCTTTGTTTTATAGCTTCCAGTTTTGGAATTAAACTTTTAGACATAGTGAAAATTTAGTTGGCAAAGATACGGAATTGATTACGAACAAAAAAAGCCCATTTTAATCAGCTTATCAGATAAGTAGTTCATATCATTTTAGAAAAAAACAAAAGGCTTTTTTGAGCCTTTTGTCTATCAATCTAATATGAACGGCATTAGTTTTTTATTACTTTTTTAGAAATTGTCTGTCCGTTTTTCAGTATTATCTCTACAATGTATACTCCATTTGGAAAGCCCTGCAGATTGATTTGGTTATTTGAAAACTGAACATTTAGTTTTTGCCCCACCATATTCGTGACACTTACGGTATCAATTAACGAATCGACTTTAATGTTTAAAATATCTTTTGTCGGATTTGGATAAATCCCAAGGTTTATATATCTGATGTCAGATGTTCCGAGTGCTGAAGTTTCCTTAATACATCTTACCGACTGACCTTGCGCTCTAGGGCCTCCTGAGCCCGCATTTGCAATTGTAGTTCCTATATAAAGATACTTTCCCCCTGAATTTGCTACATCAGAACTCCAGTAATACCCTCTCTGTCCTTCATAAGTAAAAGTAGCATCAATAGGGCTTCTGTTACCTGCTGCAGGGAGTTTAAGCCTGCTGTTAAATGCCGTAGTAGGATTTGAAATACCTTCTAAACCCACCGCTGTAGTCCAATCTGACTGAGTTGGTAATCTCCAACCTTGCCCAATTGCTTTACAAGGATCTACCCCGATTTCTGAGGTAATTGCAGCAATATTTTCTCCTGACCATTTATCCGTTAACGCATTTGTATTCCACCAATAATTACTCGTTCCTGAGCCGATAATGAATGAAGTAATTCCTGTTAATCCTAAAGGATTATTCACAGAAGGAATAGATATAGTCGGTGAATTTCTCAACTGATGCCCATCATCCCATCTTCCCCACTGGAAAAGATCTCCATAAGAATCTGTATCTGTCATCGAATTAGCAACCTGAGCACTTCCTAAATTCTGCTGAAGCCAGACCTTACCATCCTGCCCTCTAACTGTAGTATAAGAAACCGGTTGACCCCTGTATGTAAAACTTACACAGCCTGTATCTCCCGGATTCGTTCCCGGATCTGCATTATTACAGGCAGGAGTAAGAGAAGCTCTTTTTACCCTCACCCCACTCTGAGAATAGGTAAGAACTAAAGCGTTATTTACTGCATCATACTGTAAATCATTATACAAAGCAGTACCATCAGATACGAAATCTCCGCCAAAAGTTACCCAAGTATTAGTAGTAGCATTATACTCATACACCGTATTTTTTCCTCCGTTAATGATCCAACCACTTGCAACAACATATAATTTCCCAGCAGGTGTTACTGCAATAGATACATTATAAAGGTCATTAGAAATTCCAAAATTCGCATCTCCCACTTGTTCCCAAACTGTACCATTGAATTTTTTCACATTCAGTTTCCTGTTATTTGCAGCATTTGAAGAATATACCACATAGAGTTTGTTATCTGCTCCGACAGCAATATCTGAAGTTGCATTTACTCCTTCTGTAAAGGTAGTTCCAGCCGAAGCTCCACCCACTAAAGTCCAGGGATCTGTTGAAGAAGCAGCTAATGAGTTCTCATAAACTGTTACTCCTGATGCATTTTGGCAGACATATACTTTTCCATTAGTTCCAATCACCATTTCAGCATTATAAGGAACTCCTCCGGCAATTCCTGTCGTCCCCACTTGTTCCCAGGTTCCATTTGCATAACGTTGTACAGTTCCGGAATTTACAGAACCATAAACGAAAAGATTTCCGTTAGCTGCCACTGCAGATGCCTGATAATTCGTAGTGGCAGTAAATGCATTGGGAAGCTGATTCCAAGAGGTTCCGTCAAATTTCCTGACTTCCATTCCGGCATTCGGATATGCCCATTGATTGGTGTAATATAATTTCCCTGAAGAATCTACAGATAATGAACTGAATGTTGCACCTCCAGCTGTAATTCCTGCTGCACCGCCTACATAAGACCAAGAAGTTCCGTTAAATTTTTGCACTGAACCTTTTGATACCGAAACATCATAATATGAAACGTAATAATTTCCCTGCGCATCAATCGCCAAATTATTATAGCTTGATGTACCGGAAGAAAGATTTCCTGATGCACCTACATCCTGCCACTGCTGGGCAGATAAAGTATTTACCGCAATGGATAACATTCCCAATCCTAGCCCAATTCGGGTTATCATAGAATATAAATTTTTAAACATTTGAATACTTATTTTTATTTATTCTAAATTAATTATACTAAATTTGCGCAAAATTAATTGTATCGGATTAGGTATAGTTATCATTTTCAAACTATTGATAATCATACAAAGCATAAAAAAACAAAAGACCGATTTTCAAACCATAAACTGGAAAAACGCCATATGAAGAATACTATTAAGGAGGGGCAGATTTATAATTCAGAGGAAATCTCTATTCTACTTTACTCAAATGAAGAAAAATGTCTTAAAACGAATTTTATTGAAGGAAGATCGAGTTTTAATCTTCTTTTTTTATTAAGCCCTAACATTCATTTGGAGGCCGAAGACTGCGGAACTCAATTTTCATTTAAAAAAAATGAATATATACTGCATTATTCTCCTCAGGAAAGCAAAGCAAAATTGTGGGCTGAAAATCAGGAAATTTTGAAATACTTACAGATTCAGATCAAGTATCAATATATTTTTAATCTTTTCAATCCACAAAAAAGCAAGGAGAGTTCAGATATACTGGAGCAAATGAAAAAGAATAATTTCATTTTTTTACATAAGCAAACTCCCCCTTTAATGACTGTAGAAATGCATATTATTTTAAAGGAAATTATTGAGTATTCAAAAAAAGGGATGCTGCAGAAGCTTTTTATAGAAGCAAAAGTTATCAAGCTTTTAATTTTAATTTTCGAACAGTTTGCTGAAAAAAAGAATTCTGATTCTCCATCGAAACTGCCTATCCGTATAAAAAAATATCTCGATGATAATTATCACAAAAGTCTGAAGATAAATGAACTGAGCCAAGAACTTGGAATTAACGAAAGTAAGATCAGAAAAGAATTTAAAGAACATTATCATTCAACGATTGTTGACTATGTTTCTGAACTTAGAATGCTGAAAGCAAAGAAGCTTATCATTGATAAAAACATTATGATTAAAGAGGTAGCCATAGATTGCGGATATGAGTATGTACAGAATTTCTCCAGAGCGTTCAAAAAAAAGTTTGGAGTATCTCCCGAGAAGCTCAGAAATGGATAAAAGCAGAAAAACCACTAACAAGTTAGTGGTTTAATATATGTTGTTTTGCTTTGATATTGCTTTTTCAGAATTCAGGTGAAAAAGCAATGACATACAAATTAATGATGTCCGTGACTATCATGAATAAAAGGACCGTGACCTTTAGGCGAGTTATAAATAACTTCTACTCCTTCTTGCTCGTACACCATTTTACTTCTAATTTCTTCCGGATCAAAAGGAGCTACTTTACCAAAGTATTCTTTCAAACCTTCAGTCAACCACATTGGAATCACCAATCCGAAAAACATAAAAATACACCAGAATCCTACTAAGAACATTGTAACAAAATAGATTGTCCAAAGGAACTGATAAAACGGCCAAAATGCTGATAACATCATTTTACTTTAATATTTTAAGCAAAAATAGAACTTTTTTCCTTTTTACACAAAAGATACATGCCCTATTTTATTATTTATTTTAATTTTAAACTAATATTCAGAAATTCGAAGTTAGATTACAACTACCTTCCAAATTTTATTAATGAGCCAGAGCTGCAAAGAAATCATTTCCTTTATCATCCGTAATAATGAATGCAGGAAAATCTTTCACCTCGATTTTCCTCACAGCTTCCATTCCTAATTCCGGAAAATCTACCACCTCAACAGACACAATATTATCTTTTGCCAAAATTGCAGCTGGTCCTCCAATCGATCCTAAATAGAAACCTCCATATTTATTACAAGCATCCGTTACATCTTTACTTCTGTTTCCTTTTGCCAACATAATCATGCTTCCGCCGTGACTTTGGAATTCGTCTACATAAACGTCCATTCTTCCTGCCGTTGTAGGTCCGAAACTTCCTGAAGCCATTCCTTCCGGAGTTTTTGCAGGTCCCGCATAATAAATCGGGTGATTTTTGAAATATTCAGGCATTGGTTGTCCGTTGTCAAGAATTTCTTTGATTTTTGCGTGGGCAATATCTCTGGCTACGATTAAAGTTCCGTTTAATTTTAATCTTGTTTTAATCGGATATTTTGAAAGTTCAGCTAAGATTTCCGGCATGGGCTGATTCAGATTGATTTCAACCGCCTCCTCCAAATGTGGCGGAGTTACAGGTAAAAATCTCTTCGGATCTTGCTCTAATTGCTCTAAGAAAATCCCTTCTTTAGTAATTTTTCCTTTAATATTACGGTCAGCAGAACAGGAAACTCCCATCCCGACCGGACAAGAAGCAGCGTGACGAGGAAGCCTGATTACTCTTACGTCATGTGTCAAATATTTCCCTCCAAACTGAGCTCCGATCGCACTTTCCTGACAGATTTTCTGAACTTTCGCTTCCCATTCCAAATCTCTGAAAGCCTGGCCCGCTTCATTTCCTTCTGTCGGAAGATTGTCATAATATTTTGCAGAGGCTTTTTTCACAGCAGCTAAGTTTGCTTCAGCAGAAGTTCCACCGATAACCAATGCTAAGTGATAAGGCGGACAAGCCGCTGTTCCCAAATCTGATATTCTTTCTTTTACAAAAGCTTCTAAAGATTTCTCGTTCAATAAAGATTTTGTTTTTTGATACAAGAACGTTTTGTTGGCAGAGCCTCCTCCTTTTGTCAAGAATAAAAACTCGTAGTAATCTCCTTTTTTGGCATAAATATCAATCTGCGCCGGAAGATTGGAACCAGAATTTTTCTCATCAAACATCGTTAAAGGCACAACCTGGGAATATCTTAAGTTTCTTTTTTGATAGGTATTGTAAATTCCTTTGCTTAAATATTCTCCGTCATCAACTCCGGTGTAAACATTTTCTCCTTTTTTACCCATTACAATGGCTGTTCCTGTATCCTGGCAGGAAGGTAAAGCACCTTCTACCGCAACCGCTGCGTTTTGTAACAAATTATAAGCAACGAATCTGTCGTTATCTGTAGCTTCAGGATCATCAATAATTCTTCTGAGACTTTCTAAGTGTGAAGAACGAAGCATAAAAGAAACATCAGCCATAGCTTCTTCAGCTAATAATTCAAGACCTTTCGGATCTACTGTTAAAATCTCTCTGTCTCCTAATTTTTCAACTTTTACATAGTCTGATGTAAGTTTCTTGTACACCGTATCATCTTTCTGAATCGGATACGGATCCTGATATCTAAATTCCATTTCAATTTTTTATTGCTGCAAAAATACGGCTTACCTAAAAAAACATGAGCAAAATCAGTGACTTAGATTGATATTTATAATGATTATAAATTGCACGGCTTTTCATTATTAAGTAACTTTATGGAATGTTATTTCAACCGTAAAATCATAAAATTTAAAACTAAATAAAAACTTCAATCACAATGAATTACAGAATAGAAAAAGATACCATGGGTGAGGTGCAGGTTCCTGCAGATAAGTTTTGGGGCGCACAAACCGAACGATCAAGAAATAATTTTAAAATAGGTCCTGAAGGCTCTATGCCACACGAAATTATTGAGGCTTTTGCTTATTTAAAGAAGGCAGCAGCATATGCCAATACCGATTTGGGAGTTCTTTCAGATGAAAAAAGGGATATGATCGCGAAAGTTTGCGAAGAAATCTTAGAAGGAAAACTCAACGATCAGTTCCCTCTGGTTATTTGGCAAACAGGTTCAGGTACGCAGTCTAATATGAATGTGAATGAAGTTATTTCCAACAGGGCTCATGTCAACAATGGAGGAACTTTAGGCGAAAAATCGGAAATTCACCCGAATGATGATGTGAATAAATCTCAGTCTTCCAATGATACGTATCCGACAGCAATGCACATTGCAGCATATAAAAAGGTAGTTGAGACTACAATTCCTGCGGTTGAAAAATTAAGAGATACTTTAGCACAAAAATCACAAGCCTTTAAAGATGTTGTTAAAATCGGAAGAACGCATTTGATGGATGCAACGCCATTAACTTTAGGACAAGAGTTTTCCGGATATGTTGCTCAATTAAACTTCGGAATCAAAGCGTTGAAAAATACGTTACCTCACCTTTCTGAGCTTGCTTTGGGCGGAACTGCAGTAGGAACAGGTTTAAATACCCCGCAAGGTTATGATGTAAAAGTCGCAGAATATATTTCAAAATTCACGAATCATCCTTTTGTAACGGCAGAAAATAAATTTGAAGCTCTGGCTGCTCATGATGCGATTGTAGAGTCTCATGGAGCTTTAAAACAATTAGCTGTTTCTCTATATAAAATCGCCCAGGATATTAGACTATTAGCTTCCGGACCACGTTCCGGGATCGGGGAGATTCATATCCCGGAAAATGAACCGGGTTCCTCTATCATGCCCGGAAAAGTAAATCCTACGCAAAATGAAGCAATGACGATGGTTTGTGCGCAGGTTTTAGGAAATGACACCACTATTTCTTTTGCAGGAACTCAGGGAAATTATGAATTGAATGTTTTCAAACCTGTGATGGCTTACAATTTCTTGCAATCTGCCCAGCTAATTGCTGATGCGTGCATTTCTTTTAATGATCATTGTGCGGTGGGGATTGAACCGAATCATGAGAGAATTAAAGAATTGGTAGATAAATCCTTAATGCTGGTTACAGCTTTGAACACTCATATTGGTTATGAGAATGCCGCAAAAATTGCAAAAACAGCCCATAAAAATGGTACAACATTAAAAGAGGAAGCCATCAATCTTGGACTTTTAACCGACGAACAATTCGACGAATGGGTAAAACCTGAAGATATGGTGGGAAGCCTGAAATAAAAATATAATCATAAACAAAAGCACTCAGCAAAAAATTGCAGAGTGCTTTTATTTGTTAATGTGAATGTTATTATTTCATTATTCAATTCTTATACCAAAGATCAGTGATTTATAATTTATTTTATCTCCAAGCCATCAATTATTTAATCATTTAATCCATAATACAAGAATAGCAGTGTTTTAAATCAATTTTACCACCAAAGTGCAAGACCAAAAACTAATGCTTTATCATTTTCAAAGTTTCCGTTTTTAAAGAAGTTTCCGAAATCTTTTTTCACAAAAATGCTAAAGTCATTGTAAGAGACCGTAAACTGACCGCCATAAATAAAAGGGCTTACCTGATAATTCCCCCTATCTCTATCACTAATTCCTTCTCCCTTTATAATATTGTTCGTCGACATTTTTACCCCACCATAAACATTCGCTCCAACTTTAAACCCTTTTTGATAATCTCTGTACTGAACATCCATTCCTGCATTTTTCAGCCTGGAAAAATTATACTGTATTCCTAATGGAACCATAATATATCCTGTTCTCAGCTTACTTTTACTCAATCCTTTTTCATAATTAGCCAGATAAATATTCGAGTTTGCATCTTTAGCTACATACATATTATTATCAAGAATCAATGTTCTCCATGAGAAACCGATTCCGGAAATCAATCCCCATGGACTTGTTCTGCTGAACTGATAATTAAATTTTAATCCAAATTCAAAATTCCCGGCATATCCTAAATTTTTATCCAAAGCATTATCAGCTTCACTGTTGATAAGATTCATAATTCCGTAAGAAATATAGCCTGTAAAGTTTTTTGTAGGCCTGAATTTTTTCAACAGCTTTTCTTTTAATTCCTCATTGGAAGTTATATCAGAGTTCAGCAGTGAATATCTAACCTGTTTTTGAATCACCGTATCCAAATCAAATCCCAACTCTTCGATTCTCTGATCTATTTTTTCTGAAAAGCGATCCGCTATTACAGATTTTTGCTTATCAAATTCTGTTTTATCAAGATTTTTTGCCTGGAGAATCAACAACTCCGCTTCCATCATTTTCTTTTCTTCCTGAATAATCGCATCAATCTTTCTGGCATATTCATCTACTTTTTCTTTTACAATAGGGCTTACTTCTGTATCTTCTTTCGGCTGAAGATTTATCAACGGCTTTCTCTGGGCGTATATTGATGTGGAAACAAGACATACGAATCCCATCATGATCATTTTTTTAATCATATTATTAATTTTTTAATTGTTAAACTTTAGTATTATCTTCCGTTCAGATCAACGGTTGCGACATTGCTTTCTTTTGTTTTTTCAATCACATCTTTATGCTCTACTGAGAAAAGTAAAGTAGCAGGATCCACATATTTTTTTCTTTTCACAGGAGCTTTGGAAGCATCTTCCGTTTGAGCCATCACTTTATCAGCAGGAACAGAAGTTTTAGGGATTTCAGGAGCAATTATCTGAACTTCTTCTTTTGGGGGAACTTTTTGAACTTGTTCCGCCAATACGTTAGACGTTTGCTGAACTTTATTGATAATTTTAGTTGAAGCTTCTTTATTCTCCCGAATTATTTTCTTCCCTGCATAAACAGCTTCAGAAATCGCGTTTTGATCAATCTTTTCAGACGTTTTTTCCTGTAGAGATGTATCTTTTACTTTAGTGATTGTAATATTCTGAGCATTATTTTTTTCTGAAGGGTTTGAAAAAATAATAAATCCCAATCCAAAAATAAGTACGGTACATGCTGCAGCCAATATCCAGTTCATACGAAATTTAGAATGAGGCTTTTCTTTCTGCAATTCTATTTCAGACCAAAGATCTCTTGAAGGTGTAATTTGTCTTTCTTCAAGCTGTTTCTTTATCTGATGTTCTAAATTATCTCTGAATGTGTTCATTTTTCATTGTTTTTTGTTGTTGAAGATAAAGCACTCTTAACTTCTCTTTCGCTCGAAACAGCTGGGTTTTGCTCACTGCAGTGGAAATTTTCAGGGTATCTGCAATTTCCTGATGCGAATAACCTTCCAACACATATAAGTTGAAAACCATTCTGTAAGCGTCGGGAAGCTGATCTAAGAGATCCTGAGCATTGAAATCAAAAGCGACTTCTTCTTCCGGGGCTTCAATCATAAACGATGGATTGATATCATCAATATAAAAAACAGTTTTATGACTTTTTATAAAGTTAAGACATTCGTTTACGACAATTCTTCTTGCCCATCCTTCCAGATTACCTTCCCCCCGAAAGCTTTCAATGTGCTTAAAAATTTTGCAAAAAGCTTTAATAACACAATCTTCCGCCTGATACAAATCGCTGATGTAGCTTTTACCTACACTCAGAAATTTTTTGACGTTCTGTTCATAAAAAGCTTTTTGTGCAGCCGGGTCCTGTTTTTTAAGACGGCTGAGCAAATCTTCTTTTTTATTTCCAAATAAAAGCTTCATGAATTATCTGTTTCTATCTTAAAGACAACAAAGTTTTAAAAAGGTTACACAAAAAAATATTTTTTTACATTTTTTTTAGATTGTCATTCTGAACTGACCAAAGGTCTGCGAACGAAGTTCAGAAATGGAGTGAAGAATCTGTTTTAAATGCTGAGATTCTTTCTGCGTCAGAAGGATATATTTTTATATTAAAAAAGACAGAAAAACTTCTGCCTCTCCATTTATCCTGAAAATTCATCCAGCATATTTCTTGTCGGAACAAAGAAAAGTGTTCCTGTCACAGCTGTACTAAAGTCTAAAATCCGATCATAGTTTCCCGGAGGATCACCTATAAACATATTTGTAAGCATTTTTTTAGTTGTTGAAAAGGTATTGGCATAGGAAATAAAATAGGTTCCAAACTCCCCTGCTGAAGGACTTCCGAATGGCATATTGTCTCTTACGATCTTTAATTCTTCTCCATTTTCACCTTCAATATTGGCTAATGCGATGTGAGAATTTGCAGGTTTCACATCATCAGGCATTTCAATATCATTTTCTTTTGATCTTCCTATTACTTTTTCCTGCTCTTCTGTAGAAAGACTTCTCCATGCATTCATATTGTGAAGATACTTTTGGGTAAAAAGATAGCTTCCACCTTTATACTGTGGATCTTCATCACCGATTTTAGCGAAAAAATCACGGTCTTCGTTATGCGGATTTTCAGTTCCGTCTACAAAACCGAGAATCGAACGGTCGTCCCAGTATTTAAATCCATGAATTTCCAAAATGCTTTCTGCAACAGGTGTAAGTAGTTTTGAAATTTCAATCGCCATGTCGAAAATGATGCTTTTATCATCGGCTCTCAGATGAAAGTGCAAATCTCCCGATGTAGAAACCGCAGTATGCTTTTCTCCTTTTATTTCTTCAAAACTTACCAATTCTTTAGGTAAAGGGGTCGGAAGATCGAGAGCATTCCATGCGTTATATCCAATTCCGAATACACAACTTGCTCTGCTGTCCGGAAACCTGTTAAAAACAGAGTTATTAAGATTCAATACCAATGCACACAATTGTTGAAAAGTTTCTTTCAATTTCGGGTCATCAACCAATTTCCAAACCATAAAAATGGTATTGCTGTTCGGATAATCGGTGACATTTTGGGATTCAATACTTGGCATTATTGGGTTTTAAATTAAGTTAAAAAGTTCTTCAACCGGCTTAGAAACCTGATCTGCAAAATACTGTTCCAGGTCTTTCAGCGTTTCAGGGTTCGTCTGGATATCTTTTACCAATAGCCCTTTATTTACTACTACAATTCTGTTACAGACTTCTGTCGTATGGGAAAGATCGTGGCTGGAAATAAGGAAAGTTACTCCTTCCTGTTTTGATAATTCTCTAATTAAATTTTTAAGTTTAATCTGAGTGGAAGGATCAAGATTAGCAAATGGCTCATCCAGAATAATGATTTCAGGGTTTCCGATAATTGCCCCAACAATTCCCACTTTTTTCTGATTTCCTTTTGACAGATCACGAACATATTTTCCTGAGTTCAGGATTTCACCATTGAAAAGATCATGAAACTGTTTCAAAAATTCATCCACAGAGGCTTTATTCTGCCCTCTCAATTCCCCTATGAAATAAAAATATTCTTCCGGGGTAAGATAGCCGATCAAAAAAGAATCGTCCACAAAAGCTGAAACTTTATTTTTCCATTCTTCAGATTCATTTACTTTTATTCCATCTATGCTTACAGAACCCGTCGTTGCCTGAATCAAATCGAGCATTAAGCTGAAAAGTGTTGTTTTTCCGGCTCCGTTATTTCCTACCAAGCCGAAGGTTTCGCCGTTGGGAATTTCAAGGTTTTCTATATTTAAAACGGTTGCTTTACCGTACGTTTTTGATAAATTATTAATAGTGATCATATTAATCTTTGTTTTTGAATGCTTCTAATGTACTGTATTTTTCTACTTTATAATGTTTCACAATGATGTTAAAGATCTTTTCTCTTAACACAAATCCGATCAATCCCATGATTGCCACACTGATAACTCCTGCCGTAATTCCAAAGAAACGTTGTACAATAGCAAACACAACCATCGGTAAAAACATTTTCGGAATTAATAAAAGTAAAGCTTTGATATTAAAACTATTTTTCTGTCCGAATCTTTTTTCTTTTGAATTCAGATCGATCTGCGTTTTATTAAATGCACCTGACCAAAGGGTAAACTGAGAATTCACCCCAATATTATAAATTCCGGCAGCAAAGAACGTTACATACATTTCCCAGCCGAAATAAGCATAGCAAACCGCCAACACCATAGAAGCTGCCGTTACAATATTCATCAGCCACCATTTTGCCTTTAAATATTCTTTGTAAGGAACGTTTAGCGTCATCATTAACGGATAATACGAACTGTCGAAGGCAGGAACTCTCTGCCCAAATAAAAACTGGAAACCTCCCGTCACAAACAGTCCCATAAACATCGTCATTGCCGGAGTTTTATAGATAGGAGAAGAGAACATCAACATTCCATAAAACAGAAAAAGAACACTTCCCAACAAAATTCCTTTGGTCACTTTGTTTCGCTTCAGCATTTTAATATCATTGTTGATGAAAGTTCCAATCGCTCCGTATTTATTTAAGAAAGCAATATTTTCTGTTTTTCCGACAGCTTTTTTCACTTCCAGCCCCTGATCCAAATAGAATACTTTATGAATATAATTAAAGCAAATCTTCCACAAGCCAATAAACAATATAATTGAAATAACTACGAAATAAGGCCTTTCATAAAAATTAAAGAAAAACTTTTCGGAATATTCAAGTACCGGAATAATGTTATAATAGGTAAGACCGGCTACGGCAGCAAAAACACATCCTACAACAACTGCTACAGTTTCTTTATCATTAAAAATAATATTGATAAAGTTGTTCAGATAAAACAACAAAGAAACTCCAATCAGCCAGGCAAAAACACCTATCACATCATATCCGTGGAATATGGCGATACAGGAGAAAGTAATAAAAAACAAGGAGTTCAGCCAACTAAAAGCAGACAAAAAAGTCTTACTCATCATATAATTGACCAATGTTTTCTTGGGAATATTTAAAGTAAGAAAAGGCTTGATGTTTTGTGTTGGCATTTCCTGCCACATATACTTTACAATCAAATCGACCGCCCAAACTGCAATTAGAAATTTAGAAACAATTTTTACAGGATTTCCGTGCAGGTCTTCCTGAATATAGAAGAATACTATAAAGGCTCCTGCAAGTAAACAAGCCATAAAATAAAGAATCGCAATAAAGCGGAGAATCTTCATCGCCAGATTGACTCCTAAAGAAGAGCCCCGGAAAAAGCTTTTGAACTCTAGTCTTAAGAATTTAAAAAACATAGTTATCTTTTTTACATTAGTAAATATAATGTAAAATATGTTACAGCGTTTTTTATTTAAATGCTGTAATCGGAATAGTTCAGGTATTTTTTGATTTGTTTTAGTACTCTACCAGAAACATTATCCTATCAACTCTTTCGCCTGCGCCATAGCCGCTTCCGTAATTTTACTTCCGGAAAGCAACTGGGCAATTTCGTTTAATTTTTCTTCGTCACTTAAAGACACAATGGTAGATTGTGTTTTTCCGGAAACATCCTGTTTTATAACCTTGTAGTTATTATTTCCTTTCGCTGCAACCTGCGCTAAGTGAGAGATAACGATAAGCTGCATATCCGAAGACATTTCGCGCATCAGGTTTCCGATTTCTTCGGCTACTTTTCCTGAAACTCCGGTATCAATTTCGTCTAAAATAAGAGTCGGAAGCTCATCACTTTCTGCAATAATTTTCTTTACAGCCAACATGACACGCGATCTTTCACCTCCTGAAATAGCAGTCTGAATAGGCTTTAGAGGAAAACCGGAATTCGCCTGGAACAATAGCTGAATATTTTCTTTTCCAAATGGATTAAAATCCGGAGAATCCTGCAGTTGAATATCCACTTTCGCTTTTTCCAAACCTAATTTTTTAAGCAGGTCTTCGGCTTTTTTAATGAAAACCGGAATACTTTTTTTCCGGTTTTTTGAAAGCTTTCCGGCAAGGCTTTCAAGCGCTTTCTCCTTTTTAGCAATATTCTCTTCTACAACTGCAATACTAGCTTCCAGATCAGAAGCTCCCTGCTGTTCCCCTGCCAATTGATCTCTGATCTCTTTCAGTTCCTGAATTCCGGAAACGTTATGTTTTAGAAATAATGAATTAACTTTATTGTTAAGCTCAGAAAGCAGTGTCAAATTTTCAGGATTTATTTCAATATTCTCAGCTTCATTCTCCAGCTCAGAAATAATGTCCTTTATTTCTACAAAAGATGTTTCAAGCCTTTCGTCCAGATCTGAAAAACTATGGGAAACCTCCGAAATCTTAGAAAGCTTATTTTTGGCTTCGTTAAAGAATGAAAGAATTCCGACTTCTTCCTGGTGAAATCTTGATAAAATCTGCGCAAGATTTTCAGAAATCATCTCAGCATTTTCCTGAATGGATAGTTGGTTTTGCAGATCTTCATAATCTACATCGTCCAATTTTAGTTCTTCAAGTTCGTTTAGTAAAAATTCTTTGTAATCACTTTCTTTGTTGGTTTCAGCAAGCTGTGTCTGAAGCTTTTTAAGCTGAATCTTTAAGCTCTGGAAATCTGAGAATTCACCCTGATATTCTTCTGCGATTTTTTTATTTTCGGAAAGCCCATCAATAATTTTAAACTGATATTCTGCGGTAAAAAGATTGGAGGTTTCAAACTGGGAATGGATATCAATAAGCTGGGAAGACAGCTCTTTCAGAACATCCAATGTTACCGGAACATCGTTGATGAAAGCCCTTGATTTTCCCGATGGAAGAATTTCTCTTCTTATAATGGTCTGCTGATCATAATCAAGATCATTTTCTATAAAAAACTTCTTAAAACGGTTGTTCAATGCAAACTCGGTTTCTACAATACTTTTTTCTTCGGTATTGGAAATCGATTTTACATCTGCTCTTTCTCCCAAAATAAGGCGAAGTGCTCCCAAAATAATTGATTTTCCGGCTCCTGTTTCTCCGGTAATTACCTGCAGTCCTTTATGTAAAGATACATCAAGCACATCAATAAGGGCAAAATTTTTAATATAGATTCTCGAAAGCATAAATCAGTAGCAGATTACGATTGTTGCTGCAAATATAAAATTTCCAATTCAGAATTAAGAATCAGATTTCTTACTTCCATTTATTCCACTTTGAATCGGTATACTTCGGTGCAAAAACAATCATAAGCTGTTTTAAATCACCTAATACAATTCCTCCGTTATTATTGGAATTGAAAATATTGAAAATTTCATCATTTTTTGCTTCAATAAAAAGGTTGAAAGCATAGTTCTGCTGAAAATTGTTTTCATATACTTTTAATTGCATCAAACCATCAAAAATAGCTTTTTTAGAAGGATTCTGGTCCTGATTATAAAGACCATCCAACCCGATTCTATGATAAGTATAAAACGTATTTCTTAGCTGATTAGTGTTTGAATTCAGTAGCGTGCTGATCAAATTCCCTCTCGTTCTAGGGCCTTCTGTTCCCAATTGAGCCCAACCTTCGTAATTTCTGTTCTGAGAGTTCTGAGCGATCTGCTGTGCTTTTGTAAACCATTGTGTTCCTCCCATCGCCTGAAAGCTGTCTGCATCATATCCTAAAATTAAGTACACATAGAAACTGATAACATCAATCAGGTTTTTCCCTGAAAACTGTCTCTCATTGAAAATCAGATTTTCATTTTCCACATATTCGAATCCGAATTTCGTATCCTGAATATTAATCAACGGAGATTCGTAATTGGTACTAAATACAGGACGAACCGCCTGTACGACAATGCTTCCTTTGTAATTATTTCCGTCTTTTTCGCTGATAATAATCGCAAAATTTGATTTAATTTTTTCAAAGTTTTGTAATTTTTTCCCTGTCCAGCTTGTGTTGTTGATAAAGTCTCTAAGGCTTTTCTCCAGTGTTTTATACACCTGCTGATTACTTCCTCCCATCTGTTGAGCATTGATCTGAACTGTGGAAAGCAATTCTTGGGAAAAACTAAAGTTAACCAGGAAAAATATAAAAAATATGCTTAAAATTCTTTTCATTGTTAATTTAAAAATTGAGAACGGAAATTTATAAAAATTATTTTAATAGCTGATTTTCAATAAAATTGAAAATATCTTTTGCCACTTCATCTTTAGATTTCAGATTAAACTCTATTTTCTCCGCTTTCGTAAAGATTTTTATTTTATTGGTATCGTTTTTAAATCCTGCTCCTTCGTCCCTCAAAGAATTCAGAACAATCATATCCAGATTCTTCTTTTCTAATTTTCCTTTGGCATTTTCTTCTTCATTTTGAGTTTCCAAAGCAAATCCAACCAGAAACTGATGATTCTTTTTCTCTCCCATTGTTTTAAGAATATCCGGATTCTTAATGAGTTCTATGGTTAGGTTATCATCATTTTTTTTAATTTTCTCTTTAGCTACCTCTTTTGGTGCATAGTCAGCCACAGCAGCACTTGCAATGGCAACATCAACATTTTCATAAAACTGAAAGACCTTTTCAAACATTTCTTTTGCGGATGTAACTCTATAGGTTTCAATATTCTGAATGTTTGTTTTTTCTGTACTCGGTCCGGAAATCAGAATAACCTTTGCTCCTCTTTTTGCCGCTTCTTCCGCCAAAGAAAATCCCATTTTTCCAGAAGAGTGATTTCCAATAAAACGAACGGGATCAATCGCTTCATAAGTCGGTCCCGCAGTAATAAGAATTGTTTTTCCTTCTAAGGATTTATTTTGAGCAGAATTAAAAAAAACTTCAATATTTTTTACAATAGTTTCAGGTTCCGCCATTCTTCCCTGCCCTACCAATCCACTCGCTAATTCACCGCTTTCTGCCGGAATAATGTAATGTCCGTAGCTTTCTGCCAATTCAAGGTTTCTCTTGGTGGAAGGATGCCGGTACATATCCAAATCCATTGCAGGAGCAATAAATACCGGGCATTTCGCTGACATATAAGTTGCGATCAGTAAATTATCGCATGTTCCGTGTACCATTTTTGAAAGGGTATTGGAAGTACAGGGAGCAACAATCATTACCTCTGCCCATAATGCCAGTTCCACATGACTGTTCCATGTACCATTATCTCCATAAAAATCTGTATAAACAGGTTTCTTCGATAATGTAGATAAGCTAAGTTTAGTAACAAAATTTTCTGCATCGGGAGTCATGATTACCTGAACTTCCGCTCCTTTTTTCACAAAATCTCTTATTAAAAAATGAATTTTGTAAGCTGCAATTCCTCCAGAAACGGCGATTAGTATCTTTTTGCCGGAAACACTCATTGAGTTTTATTTTTTTGAATCACTAATTTACTTATTTTTCCCATAACAGCCATTATATAAAATAGCAAAGGTCATAAAGAAGCTATTTTCTTTATGACCTTTGTATATCTAAAAGACCAGATGATTATTTTCTATCTTCTGTTTTTCTGAAGTATACATCATCATTTAACCATTCTTCAATCGCAATAGAAGTTGGCTTTGGAAGTTTTTCATAGTGTTTAGAGATTTCAATCTGCTCTCTGTTTTCAAAAACTTCTTCCAATGTAGAGTTGTGAACAGCAAATTCATCCAGTTTGTTATGCAATTCTGTACGAATTTCTGCATTGATCTGCTCTGCTCTCTTTCCCATGATAACAATAGCTTCATAGATTGAACCTACTTTATCTTCAATCTTATCTTTGTCGTAAGTAATCGTATTTACTTCTGCTTTTGTATCTTTTACGCTCATTTTGAGAAATTTATTTTATTTATAAGATGGCAAATTTACGAATTATCTTTGAATTTTGAAAGTTGCTGCCGGTGGAGGTGTTTGAAGCGCCGCACTATCTCTTTGAATCTGCATTGCTTTTTTCTCAGCAGAAACCTGATCTTTCAGCTGCTGCTCGGTTTTAGCCTTCTCTGCAATCTTAGCTGCTTCCTTCTTTTGTCTCTCGGTAAGAGTAGCAATTCTAGCTTCTGTTTCTTTCTTTACAACCGCAAAATCTTTCTTATCTCTTTCCAGTTTTTGTCTCAGATCTAAAGCTGTTTTTGCATATTCTGTATTCGGAAGTTCTTTTTCCACCTGTTTTGTAAAAGAAATAGCACTTTCAATACGCTCCTCTTTCAGGTCATATATAGATTTAGTAGCCAGTTCGTAACGGGACTTCATAATAAAGTCATAAATTTTCGGACGGAGCTTCGTACTTGGAAAATCTTCTAAAACGTTTTCCAATGCAACATTGGCAGATTTATAATCTCCCATTTTGAAATATTGTCTTGCGTTTTCGTATGCTTTAAATTCTAATTTATAAGAAAGTTCTTCAATAAGGGTATTGATATTTTTGGATCTTTCAGAGTTCGGATAGTTATTTAAGAAATCCTGAAGCTCATTAATAGCCAATTCTGTACTAGATTGATCCAGGTTATAATCCATAGATCCCTCATAATAACACAATGCAGACATATATGCTGCCTCTTCTGCTCTGGGATCTTTAGGAAAACTTACTGCAAAATTTTTAAACTGATGCCCTGCAAGCTTATAGCTTTTATCATAATAGTTTGCATAAGCCGTATTGAAACCTACATTAGGAAAATCATCCGTACCTGCCACCAAATTGGTAAGTCTGTCATAAAGAGCCAAAGCATTTTTCCACTTCTTTTTTGCAAAATTTTCGTTTGCCGCCTTTAAAATGTAGTTTTTATCAGCACTTCTCATAGCTCTTTCCTGCTGGCTCACACATGATACAACAACAGATAGTGCAAAAAGACCTAAAATATATTTTTTCATATAAAAAATTCAACAGTTTTCGGATTTTACAGCCGATTTACTAATCTGCAAAAATATAACTTTTTTGCCAAAAGATTTTTTTTTATGATTATTTAACGTAATTTTAGTCTGCAGCGTATCCTAAAATGGCAAAAACACTCAATAAGAGGTTCATTCTGATTTTTTTCTCGGCCTCTTTTGCATAGGTTTCATCATTTTTGTGAGGAACATACAATTCATAAAAATTTCTGTTTCTAATCACAAATAATGTAGATCCGATAATGGTTGTTAAAATATCTTCGGGTTTAGGAGTAAAGGTAAACACTCCGGAAGCCACACCTTTTTTAATGACTTCATCTATTTTTTTCACAAAAAGCTGATAGAAATCTAGCAGTTCATCTTTTAAATTATCTGTATGCCTAAGTTCCTGAGTGACAAATCCGTGAAAATAATTATATTTAAAAAGCTGTGTAACAATAAATTTAATCATCTCTTTCATCTGCATTTCCGGTTTGCCGTCTTTAATCGTATCAGCAAATTCTGAAAAATTCTCTCTTGTTTTCAAAACTCTGTATTGATAGAGATAAGACATCATTTTTTCCTTAGATCCAAAATAATACGAGATCATTGCCACATTTATATTCGCCTTAGAGGAAATATCTCTTACAGAGGTTCCCTCATATCCTTTTTTTGCGATAAGTTCTTCTGCTATATCTAAAATATGAATCTGCTTTTCAGTAAACTTTTTTCTCATGAGGATTGAGTTTGAGTAAAGTTAAGAAATTTTTAACATATTTATAAACGTTTGTTTAGGATTGTTGATCCGAGCCTTAAAAATCGTATTTTTGGTTATGAATTACTTTGATTTTCATCATCATAAGAAATACATCAGAAACGGCATTTATAATCTGGGTATTGAACAAAACCCACCAGAATTTCCTTATTCTATAGGCATTCATCCTAATGATATTGATATTCACAATATCGAAATGCAGTTTGCATGCATGAAAAGTATGATGTTCAAAAACTGCTTTGCAATTGGTGAATGTGGTCTGGATTCACTTGTCCCTATTGATCAGAAAATTCAGGAAGATGTTTTTCTGAAACACATTGAAATTTCAAATGAGGTAAAGAAACCTATTATCATACATTGTGTCCGAAAATTCTATGAAGTGATTTCTTTCAGAAAGAAAGCCAATGAAGCCATGATTATTCATGGATTTAACAAAAAAGAAGGCATTGCACATGATCTCCTTAAAAATAATTTTTATCTGAGTTTTGGAAAAGCGGTTTTGTATAATTTATCTTTGCAGAATACTTTGAAAATTACCCCTTTAAACAGAATCTTCCTGGAGACCGACAACGAAGATTTTGAAATCGCTACATTGTATGAAAAAGCTGCCGATATAAAAGGGATTTCTCTTGAAGTATTGAATGAACAGATTTTAGAAAATTTAGAGCATATAACGCATGGATAAATACTGGTTGGAAAGAACAGAACTTCTCATCAAAGAAGAAGGGTTGGAAAAACTTAACAAAGCAAATATTTTAGTTGTCGGATTGGGAGGTGTAGGTTCGTTTGCTGCAGAATTTCTTGCAAGAGCGGGAGTAGGAAATATGACAATTGTAGACGGAGATACCGTAGATATTACGAATATCAACAGACAGCTTCCCGCATTACATTCTACAGTAGGACAACATAAGGCAGAAGTTGTTGCAGAAAGGCTTTTAGATATTAATCCTAAGCTTAATTTAACCAAAATCAATGAATTTCTGAATCCGGAAAGAATGGATCAGATTCTTGATGAAGGAAATTTCAATTATATTCTTGACTGTATTGACAGTGTGACTCCCAAACTTAAATTACTGATTTCTGCGAGAAGAAGAAAAATAAAAGTAGTAAGCTCAATGGGAGCCGGAGGAAAAATTGATCCAAGTAAGGTAATGGTGAGAGACATCAGCAAAAGTCACAATTGCCACTTAGCAAGACAGATAAGAAAAAGACTGAAAAAAGAGAAAATAAATAAAGGAATCCGTTGTGTATTTTCTAATGAAATTCAAAATGAGGAAAGCTTGAAAATGACCGACGGAACCAATTACAAAAGATCTTTCTACGGAACAATAAGTTTCATTCCCGCTATTTTCGGATTGTATGCAGCCGCTGAAGTTATTAATTATCTTGTAAAGAAAGATTAGATTCTACGTTCTTCGACTTTGCTCAATATGGCATTTCGGATTGTCTTACTAAGCGAAGTCGAAGCTTTTTTAATTAAAAATTCCACTATATTTACAGTCCGTAAATGACAGACTTCAAATATTCCAAAGCCGAAAAGCTCAAAAAAGAGAAAGAAATCGCTTTACTTTTCGAAAAAGGTAAATGGAAAACCTGTGGGAACTTAAGAATTATTATTTTAAAGGAAAAGCCAACTGTTCCCATTGAACATGCAAAATTCGGAGTTTCGGTTTCTAAAAGATATTTCAAAAAAGCAGTTCACAGAAACCGTGTAAAGAGGCTTTTAAGGGAAGCTTATCGCTTAAACAAGGATGTATTTAAAGAAGCTTTCGGAGAAAAAACTTTGGCTATGTTGTTTTGGGTTTCTTCAGAAATTCCGTCAAAATTCCAAGAGGTAGAAGAACAGTTTATAAAACTTTGTGCCTCTCAAAAAAGATAATCTATTTTTTGTACCTTTAAAAGGAACTATTAATCTGAGAAATAAAATGTTAGATAATATTCCTTATTTTCCTTATATACTAAGCACCTTTATTGGTATCGGTTTGGCTGCAGCTACCGGATTCCGGGTTTTTCTTCCGCTGTTTGCGGTAAGTTTAGCCTCCTATTTTCACTGGATTCCCATGAATGAAAGCTTTGAATGGCTTGCGGGTCTTCCGACACTTATTACAACCGGAGTGGCCACTGTTTTTGAAATTCTGGCGTATTACATTCCTTTTTTAGATCATCTTTTAGATACTATTTCTATTCCTATGGCAACTATAGCAGGATCTATCTTATTTGCAAGTCAGTTTGCCGATTTAGGGACATTTCCTCAATGGGCTTTAGCTTTAATTGCGGGAGGAGGAACAGCAGCGACAATCAGTACCGGATTTGCGGGAATTCGGGCCGCATCTACGGCAACAACCGGAGGACTTGGAAATCCTGTTGTCGGAACTACGGAAACTGCAGGAGCAGGATTAATGTCTGTTTTAGCAATGGCAGCTCCTATTATTGCAGGAATACTTGCTATTATTTTTATTTTTCTGGCTGCCTCTATAGGAAGAAAAGCCTGGAACAAACTGAGACGAAATAAAAATACTAATTCAGATTGAAGGTTTAATTTTCAGCCGCCGCTTTTTTATTTTATTTTCTTCATATAATTTCCAAAAACTATACCGAGCGGACCAAAGACTGGAAATAAAATAAGCACTATATAAGGTAGAATACCTGATTTATTTTTAAACAGTGTAGAAATTGCTACTATGTACAATACAATGACAGCAACAGCGAACAATAGTATTTCATATGGTGTAATTACGAGAAATTTCATATAATATAATAAGTTTAGTTTTTACTGCGGAAATCCTTTATTTCCTGAATTTTAGTTTTAAAATATTCTTCTTTTTCCGGATTCTTTTTAATCAGTATTTCAAATGCTTTTATAGCTTTTGTATATAGCTTTTGTTCAAAATATAATGTTGCCAGCGTTTCGGTCATTAAATGAGAAATATCATCATTTTTTTCTTTTATCACGTAGGTACTCTCTTCTTTTAGCTGACTGATTTTAGGATTATTTTCAATAAAGTTTTCAATGGCCTTGGTTTTTATTTCCGTCTTTTCTTTTTCAACTTCCTCGGCTCTGTCAATTTTTAGCCAGCTTTGCCAGGTATTGATAAACCCGGGAACATTGCTGTCAAGAAAATTTTTCTTCGGAGTTTCAACCAGAGTTTCCTCTGCTTTTTCTTCCTGAATTTCTTCTTTTTTTTCTTCTTTATTCTGAAGCTCTTTTTCTGGCTGGGCAATCGTCCAATTTGAACTAAAAAAAGAAACATTCATCACAGGAACATCTTCTTTACTTTCCGCTTCCTTAATTTCAAGAATTTCTTTCTCTGCTACAGGCTCTTCTGTTTCTTCAGGAATATCATTAACCATTTCAGAATCATCTTCCTGATGTAAAATCTCTTCCTGAAGGATTTCCTCTTTTGGACTTGCAACTTCCTTAGTTTTGTTAAGTAAAGAATCGGGAATATTGGATTCAAAAGACATTGGCTTCCATCCTGATTTTACTCCCATATGTTCTTCCTCCGGTGTTTTATCTTCAGCACTTTCTTTTTCTGGCTCTATACTGTCAACAGCTTCAGGCTGAACTTCCACTATTGTATTATCATTATCTGACTTTACTTCTTTAGATTGAGCCGTATTTATTATCGTTTCAAAATGTTGAGTTTCTGCAAAGCTGATTTCATGGCCTGTGTTTTCAGGTTCTTCTTCTTTTATTTTTTCAGAAGCAGCCTTTTCTTTCATCTTTTTTTCCACTTCTTCTATCAGACGGCGCATTTCATCTTCATGTTTGTTGAGATTCGGCTGAAGAATTTCTGTAATGATTTCTTCAGAATTATTTGTCTGAATTTTCACTTCCGGCAAGAAAGATTCCATCCCATGAAAGCTTAGCTCTTCTTTATCCTGAATATTTTCTTTCTCCGTTGAGATCCTATCTTCATCGATGATCTTTTCAGGAGTAAATCCTGCACCTTCTATTGCCTTATCTTCTTCTTTTACTTCCTCAATAACCTCCGATTCTTCATTAGATTCAATCTGAACATCCGGTAATAAAGTTTCCGTTTCATGGAAGCTTACTTCCTGTTCTTCCAGAATTTGTTCTCTTGCAGGCTCTGCTGAAAGTTTTTCTTCTTCAATAATTATTTCCGGTTCAAACTCTTCAATTTCTTCAGATTCATTGTTTGGCATAATCAAAACACCCGGAATAAGACCGATAGCCTGAGTACTTTCATCTGCAAGGAAATTTTCTTCTCCTTCAAATAAAATCCTGTTTTTTTCTCCGTTTACATATACATAGGTAACTTCTTGTGCCGTTGATTGCATAACACACGAAGTAGCATCACTATCATTTTGAGCTTCGGTTTCTCTTCTTAAAGGAAAACTGCTATTCTGGTAAAATTGCTGTTTAGAAGTGCTTTTAAGATCCTGCTGTGTTTTATTTTCCTGAACAGCCTGTTCCTGAATCTTCGGTTTAGGCTTTTGTTGGATCTTACCATTGATGAGCTGATAAAGAATCTTCTTATCAGTGGTATATGCAGCAGTGGTAGAAAGCTCTCTTTGATAATTCTCTTTTTCATACAGATGCACTCCATACAAATGCAATGCTCTGATATTTTGAATATAAGGAAAAGCATCGATTTCCCCTTTCAAAAGATGTACATCTTCCGGCTGAATGTTTTTTGGATTTTTTAATAGCTCTAAAACTCTAGGATTCATCTTACCAGTTTGCTACAATATCGTTAAATATTTTATTAATAATTCTTTCGTTAACAATTTTTACCTGAGAAGCTTCTATATCACTTTGGGATAAATTACTATTGAAAGTGGCTTCATCTGAATACGTTCTGTCAAAACTCAGCTCAGGATGCAATTTATTTTCATAATGAACTTTCACAGTAATGGTCAGTTTATTCTGTGAATCCTGAATAACTCCCGCACTCGTTGTAGAAGTAGTTGAACTGATTGTTGTAGGATTAATGGCATAATCCGTAATTTCTCCTTCTACCAAAATATCAGGATTTTGTTTGGTCCCTTTAAGCGTCGTTCTTTGTAAAAACCTGTTCTGAATATCCGTTGAGAACTGCTGTGACAACGCCGGGTTTACCAATGCTGCATTGTTCGGAAATTCATTGATCTGGATTGTTTTTTCATCTTTAAGAGACGAACCCGAAAAATTGTAGCAGGAATGCAGCACATTCAAACAAAGCAATAAAAGCCAAAACATTTTTGGCTGGTTTATTTTGATATTTTTAATCTTAAAATTCATTTTTAGATCCGATTTCAGTAATTTCGTCATATTCAATTTGTTGAATAGCATCTTCATAAGCAAAATAATTAGCAGCATACATAAACGGAATGGTAATGAAAATACCTATACCGCAAGCTAAAATACCAATTTGTGACAAAATCCCAACAACAAATGCGAAAAGTAGGATTGACCACAGATTACCTTTAGTCATCACTTTTGAGATATTCCACGCCGTCTTTAGGTCTGTAATTTCTTTAAAACTAATTAATGGAATCATATAGAATCCTTTCAATAAGAAATAATATAAAGTGGCAATCATAAAAAAAAGATAAGGAAACATAAAAATCATCATTCCCGGATTTGGCTCACCACTGTTATTTGAAGTTATTCCCGCAAAAACTCCAAAAAATATCATTGGAATGTATAATACGAAAACGCCTGCTATAATAATTAGCTGTAAAATAAAGTACGGCATAAAATCTTTAAAGTCAAATATTTCACCTGCACTTACTGACTGGTTTTTATTTAGTTTTCTGAGATATTTATAATAATTCCCCACAGCCAAGATTCCGCAAAAAGGAATGATAGACATAAGAAAGGTTACCAGAAAGCCAACGAAAACGCTTCCAAAGTCTTTTTTTAAAAGCTCAAATCCTTTATTAATATATTCTCCAAATTTAAAATTAATCGGTTTAGGCGCTAAATTTACATTCATGATTTTGTGTTTGATTTTAATCTTCTAAATTATATTGTTTTATTTTTCTATATAAAGTTCTTTGCGAGATACCCAGCTCGTCTGCAGCTTTGTTTCTGCGTCCGTTATGCTTCTCTAATGCCTTAACAATCAGATCTTTTTCATTGTTTTGAAGTGATAAAGACTCCGGCTTATTTTCTTCAATCTCTATATCCTCAAAATCTTCAAAGTTATCATCCGGATTGGCAATAATGGTAGGATTTTGAATATGTTGGTTATTATTGTTCTGATTTTCAAAATACAGCAAAGAGTTTGGCGCTACATTCTGTTGTGTTTCAGGAGTATAAATTCTGTTGATCAAATTTTTCTCGTGATTGCTTAAATCTGCAGTTCCGCGGTTCTTTATTAATTCCGAAGTTAAGGATTTTAAATCATTTATATCATTTCGCATATCAAAGAGAATTTTATACATAATTTCTCTTTCACTGCTGAAATCACTTTGCTTTTGTGTATTCGGCTGGTTGACAACCATTGGCAAATGAGCATCCATGGGAATATATTCTGCCAATTTCTCTACCGTAACGTGCCTGTTTCGTTCCACCACCGTCATTTGCTCAACCAGGTTTCTCAACTGTCGGACATTTCCCGGAAATGTATAGTTTTCAATATAATGAACTGCGCTTGGTTCCAGTTCCAGTTCCGGCATTCTATATTTTTCTGCAAAATCTATGGCAAATTTTCTGAACAGCAAATGAATATCTCCTTTTCGCTCTCTTAAAGCAGGCATATCAATCTGTACGGTATTCAGACGGTAGTATAAATCTTCACGGAATCTTCCGTCCTGAATTGCCTTCATCATATTCACATTGGTTGCTGCCACAATTCTCACATTGGTTTTCTGAACCTGTGAAGAACCCACCTTCATGAATTCACCGCTTTCCAATACCCTCAGTAAACGAACCTGTGTCTGCAAAGGCAGTTCACCTACCTCATCAAGAAAGATTGTTCCTCCATCTGCAACTTCAAAGTATCCTTTTCTGGTTGCTGTTGCTCCTGTAAAGGCTCCTTTTTCGTGGCCGAATAATTCTGAGTCAATGGTTCCTTCCGGAATGGCTCCACAGTTTACAACAATATAAGGCTGGTGTTTTCTTTTTGATTCTGCATGAATAATTTTAGGAATAAATTCTTTTCCAACACCACTTTCTCCAATCACAAGGACTGAAATATCTGTAGGGGCAACCTGGATTGATTTTTCCAATGCGCGGTTTAAAGCGGGAAAGTTTCCGATGATTCCGAAACGGTTTTTTATATTTTGTAACTCGTTACTCATAAGTAAATTTTAGATTGTTGATTTAAATTTGATCTACAGTCGTAGATTTTTAATTAGTTTAAAATGGATTAAATTTTAGCTAATCAAATTCAAATAATCTTTATTTCTGACTTTTGTAACTTTAGCTTTAAAATATAAGCTTTCAGCAAAGAGATTCTCCTTACTGCTTTTCTCGAAGTTATTCAGAAGCCTGTCGTGTTTTTCTTTTTCAGAAAAATTGGCTTCTGTTTTATTTTTATAAGACCGACATTGTTGTTTTTCAAATAAAGATTTCCCAACAATATCAATGATATTCTGCTTCTGATGAATTGCAAAATTAGGTTTTGATTTTTCCTTTACACAAAACCCTTGTGAAATTTCGCATTCATGATTTAAAAATTGGTTGTAAATTTCATAAAATCCGCAATCATCTGCTTCTGTAGCTCCATTGCTGATTTGCGCCGAAATATTACTGCAAATTATTACCAATAAAACACTGAGGCAATATTTCTGAAATTTTTCCATTGTCTGAGTTTTAAAAGTTAATAATGATAATAATTTATTTTTTAATAATTTCTTGAGAAAGGATTATTTCACAGTTTCCCCCAAAAGTGTGCCTTGTGTATTATCAAATACAAAAACATCCACAATGTCACCAATTTTCTGCCCTTCCAACATATCGAATACACAAACCGCATTTTGAGAGTTTCTTCCTTTCCACTGGTTTTTATTCTTTTTAGAAACTCCTTCAATTAAAATTTGATGTGTTTTTCCGACGTAAGATTTCATACGCTTTCTTGACAATTCTCCCTGTAAAGCAATGACTTCCGCCAAACGTCTTTGTTTAACGTCTGCAGGAATATTGTCTTCCATCTTCTTGTGAGCCGGAGTTCCCGGTCTTTCTGAGTAGGCAAACATATAACCGTAGTCATACTCTACTTCTCTCATCAAACTTAATGTATCCTGATGATCTTCTTCGGTTTCATTGCAGAAACCAACGATCATATCCTGTGAAAATGCAACTTCCGGAACGATTTCCTTAGCTTTTTTAATTAGATCTAAATATTCTTCACGGGTATGCTGTCTGTTCATTGCTTCCAGCATATTATTGCTTCCGCTTTGAACCGGTAAATGGACATATTTACAGATATTTTCGTGCTTCGCCATCATTTTGAACACATCAAGACTCATATCCTGAGGATTGGATGTTGAGAATCGGATTCTCATTTCAGGGACAGCTTTAGCAACTAGGTCTAGCAATTGGGCAAAGTTCACCGCTGTTGCCTTCTGCATTTCTGATGCTTTCGCAAAATCTTTTTTAGGTCCTCCTCCATACCAAAGATAAGAGTCAACGTTCTGACCTAATAATGTAATTTCTTTGTAACCATTGTTCCAAAGATTTTTACACTCATCCAAAATAGAATGCGGATCGCGGCTTCTTTCTCTACCTCTCGTGAACGGAACGACACAAAATGTGCACATATTATCGCATCCTCTCGTAATGGTAACGAAAGCAGTAACACCATTCCCCCCTAAACGAACCGGATTAATATCTGCATAAGTTTCTTCTTTTGAAAGAATTACATTGATTGCATCTCTACCGTCTTCTGTTTCCTTCAATAGGTTGGGCAGGTCTCTATATGCATCCGGACCCACCACAAGATCAACTAATTGCTCTTCTTCTAGGAATTTAGTTTTTAGTCTTTCAGCCATACATCCAAGAACACCTACCGTCATATTCGGTTTTTCTTTCTTCAGATTTTTGAACTGAGAAAGACGCATTCTCACTGTCTGTTCCGCTTTTTCACGGATTGAACATGTATTTAGAAGGATAAGATCCGCTTCTTCTGCTTTCAGAGTGGTATTGTAGCCTTGTTCATTAAGAATTGATGCAACAATTTCAGAATCAGAGAAATTCATCTGACATCCATAGCTCTCCAAGAATAATTTCTTAGAGTTTCCATCTCTTTCAGCAATAGCAAAAGCTTCTCCTTGTTTTGTTTCGTCTATATATTTTTCTTGCACAATAGTCAGTTTAAGGTTCAATATTTAAAGTTTAAGGTTTTACGACCTTATTTTTTTAAACTCTGAACTTGAATTAATTTGCAAAGATACAAAATATTGTGACAGAATGTCCGGAGATTACTTTATTTAAAATTCAAAAAAATTAAGTTTGATTTAATGCATCTTCATTAATAAGTAACTTTTCACATGAGTTGAAAATCATTGTTGGTTGGGAGGATAGTAAAATACTTTTAATGATAAAAAATTGTTACTATTTTTTTAATCTCCATGATCAAAATGGTCTGTCGTAAAGTTGATTTTAATTATTTTTTTAGAAATTACCGGTTGCCCGTCTTTCATGGCAGGTTTCCATTTCTTTTTTACTTTTTTGATTGCAAATTCCATGTCTTCAATAAACATTTCACTGTTTTTCACTTTAGGTAAGACATCAAGGTTTCCAATTTTACCGTCCGGATTTACGTCAAAAACGAAAACAAATTTTCCGTTTACTGCATATTTTTGCAAATCAATATAAGCGTGGACCATTTTCAGAAACTCATTGGCAAAAGCCGAATCTCCACCTGGAAATTCAGCGCTTTGTGACAGTGTTATATTTTCTTTTTGCGTTTGATTTTCTTGAGAATATCCGTTAAAGCCGATAAAGAATAGAAGTAAGGTTATAATAGTTTTTTTCATTGTTTTTACATGTCTGCCGACATTGATGAGAAATTCATCTTAAGTTTCATTTCAGATTTTATAGGTTGCCCGTTACAAGTAGCTGGAACCCAGTTTTTTTTAATTCTTCTTACCACATATTGCATATCGTCAAAGAATACTTCGCTATTTAATACTTTTGGATCTCCTGAAACATCAATTACTTTTCCGGTAGCATCAATCGTTAAGGTAAATGTAAAATCCCCCGACAATGTATAGAAATCAGAATTAAGATAGGTATACATATATTTTTTCAGTACTTCTTTATAAGCTGCAGCTCCTCCTTCATAGCTTGCCGCTTTAAAATCATTACAATTCTTTGCCGCAATCTGCAAAAAAGGTTCTTTGATATCTATTTTTAAAAGATTCTTGTTGTTTTCTACAATAAAGGAATCATCTCTGTCTTCAAGATCTGTTTGTGCAAAACTAAAGTTCGCCACAAAGAGCCCTACAAATAATGCTATTGTTTTCATAGTATCATTTTTAGATTATTAATTACAAATACCAAAATTACACCAAAAAAAGGAACTTTACCATAGAGTAAAATTCCTTTAATATTTTATTTAAGACCGACCTGAGCTTTACTTCCGGTTTCTTTTAACATCAATGAAACCATAATAGCCAGGACAATTCCTGAAACCCAAAACAGAACAGAATGCTGAAAATGTACATTTCCGGCAGAAAGCTCTAAACTTTTCCCAAACCATCTGCTGAAAACAGGACTCAGCAAGGTAGTGACCCCAAAAGTGATAAAATTAATTGCTCCTGTTGCGCTTCCTTTTACAAAATCAGGATTGGCTTCTTTAATGACAGAATAAGGAATCATTGCTGCACCGGAACCGAGTCCCAAAATAAACATGCTTATTTTTGCAGGATATAAATCCGGAACATAAATTAACTGTAACAAACTTACAATCATCAAGGTAGCTCCTCCAATCAGAACAGGTTTTCTTCTTCCTATCTTATCGGTAATAAAGCCTAAAAGCGGACATCCAAAAACCCATCCGAAAGCAACCATAGCACTGGTAATCGCTGCTTCATGAAAAACAAAGCCTTTGTCTTTTTGAAAAAAAGCAACCGCCCAGGTCATTGCAAAAATAGTTGTTGGAGCAAATAACAACCCTGAAATAATTCCGCACAACCAGGATTGAGGATTTTTGAAAACAATTTTATACGGTTCAAGATAACCGACTGGCTGCATTCCATTTTCTGTAGGCTCTTCCGCTTTTGCTTCTTTGGGAATCACAAAAAACAGACAGAATGCAGTAATTAGTGTTATAATTCCGGACCAAAGCCAAAACGTATCAATATTCACTCCTTCTTCCACCCAAGGGCCAACCACAAACTGACCTGCTGTACCGCCCAACATTCCGATGCACTGAGTAACACCAATAGCTGTTGCCAACGATTTTGAAGAAAAACCTTTACTTGCCAGATAAACACAGCCAGGAAATGCAAATGCACAACCCGCACCCTGCAATAACCTTCCGGAAACACCCGCAACCTGGCTAGAAATTAAGAACAACAAACAGCCGATTCCTAAAATCAAAGCACCAACAAAAAGAGATCTTTTACCTCCGAATTTATCTAATGCAATTCCGGCAATTAAGCTACAAGTGGAATAGGTATAGTAATAGGTTCCCACCATACTGATAAGCTTTAGCTCGGTAGTATTAAAATTACTTATCAATTCAGGGATCATTACCGCAGGAGCCGATCTGATTACGTAATCCAGAAAGTAAAAGACAAGTCCAAAAATCCAGGCTATGATGTAATATTTCTTCAAAGATGCACTCATTACAGCAATCCTTTAATATGTTTATAATTTGTTTTAACAGTATCTAACGCTTCTTCCATTTTTCCACCCAACATAAGTTGCGCCATTGATTTTGTCATTCCCAACACCTGCTCAAATTCAATTTTAGGCGGTAGAGCCAATGCGTTCGGATTGGTGAAAATATTAAGCAGATAAGGTCCGCTGTACTCTAGGCATTCTTTAATTGCAGCTTCAACCTCTTCCGGCTTATGAACATTTTTACCGGGATATCCCATTGCCTGGGCAATCATTCCAAAATCTGGGTTGGTCATGTCTGTTTCATTATCAGGCATTCCTCCAACTTCCATTTCCAGCTTTACCATACCCAATGCTCTATTGTTGAAAACAATCAGTTTTACAGGTAATTTATATTGAAAAATAGTCGCCATATCTCCTAATAACATCGACAAGCCGCCATCGCCGCACATAGCGATCACCTGTTTTTCCGGATGAGCCAAAGAAGCTCCAATCGCCATTGGCATCGCATTAGCCATAGAACCGTGATTGAATGAGCCTAACATTTTTCGTTCTCCGGTTCCAGTAATATATCTCGCTCCCCAAACGCAGCACATCCCTGTATCTACAGTAAAAATAGCATCTCTTTTAGCCAATTTATCTAAGGTATGGGCAACAAATTCGGGTTGAATGGCATCTTCTTTTCCAAAATCTTTTACATAGGTCAATTGGGTTTCTTTTACTTTTTCATAAAATTCCAATTGTTGGTTTAAGAAATGAATATCTGTCTTCTCTTTTAATAATGGTAATAAAGCTTTAAGGGTTTCTTTTACATCACCCGTCAGTCCCAGTTCCAATTTAGCTCTTCTTCCCAGTCTTTCCGGACTTTCATCAATCTGAACGATTTTATTTTTAACCGGCATAAATTTCTGATAAGGGAAATCTGTTCCCAACAAAAGGAGCAAATCCGCCTCGTGCATCGCATGATAAGCAGAAGGAAGCCCTAAAAGTCCGGTTAGGCCAACTTCATTAGGATTATTTGGCTGAATAGCCATTTTCCCGCGGAAAGAATACCCTACAGGAGCTTTTAAATATTTTGATAATTCCACTACCTCAGCATTAGCATTTCCGGCTCCGATTCCACAATAAATGGTCACTTTTTCACTTTCATTAATTAATGCCGCCAACTGACTTAATTCTTCATCAGACGGTCGGATAATCGGATTCGTTTTAAATACTTTATTAGAGGTTGTTGCTTCTTCGGCATTCAATTCAGAAACATCTCCAGGAAGACCGATCACCGCAACTCCTTTTTTAGAAACCGCATGCTGAATTGCGGTCTGAACGGTTCTCTGAACCTGTTCCGGCCTTGTAATCATCTGGTTATAATAACTGCAATCATCAAATAATTTTATGGTATTTGTTTCCTGAAAATAATCCATTCCCATCTCATCACTCGGAATACTGGAAGCAATTACGAGCATCGGAACATGAGAACGATGCGCCTCATAGACTCCGTTAATCAAATGAACGTGTCCCGGTCCGCAGCTTCCAGCGCAAACCGCAAAACCATCAAGTTCTGCTTCTGCCGCTGCTGCGTATGCTCCTGCTTCTTCATGTCTTACATGTATCCATTCGATACTGCTTTTCTTTACGGCAATATTTAAATGATTGAGACTGTCGCCCGTTACTGCATAAATTCTTTTCACATTGGCATTTTCGAGCATTTCAACAATTTGCTCTGCTATGTTTTTAGCCATAATAATATGTTTTGGTGTTATAATTATTTGAAAAAACGGATGTGAATATGGATAGGAAAGGCTTTTTTTATTTAACCTCTATCAAATTTAGGGAATAATAAATATTTCAAAGATGCTTTGGCATTAAAATTAACTTAAGTCCATAAAAAAACTCTGCAATTTCTGCAGAGTCTCAGTATTTAATTAATTACTTCAATCTGATTTCTCAATAAGTCTTCAAATTCATCTCTTTTTCTGATCAAATGAGCCTTTCCATCTAAGAAAAGAACTTCAGCCGGTTTCAGTCTTGAATTGAAGTTTGAGCTCATTTCAAAACCATACGCTCCCGCATTATGGAAAACTAAAATATCACCCTCCCTCACTTCATTCAGCTTTCTGTCCCATGCAAAAGTATCCGTCTCACAGATATTCCCAACTACCGTATAGATTCTCTCCGCTCCTTTTGGATTAGACAGGTTTTCGATAACGTGGTAAGAATCATAGAACATTGGGCGGATCAGGTGATTGAAACCAGAGTTTACCCCAACAAAAACGGTAGCCGTTGTTTGTTTGATCACATTAGCTTTCACTAATAAATATCCACTTTTTCCAACCAAGAATTTCCCCGGTTCGAACCATAATTCGAATTTTTTACCTGTTGCTTTTGAAAATTCGGAGATTACTTTTTCTACTTTTTTACCTAATGTTTTTACATCAGTTTCTTCTTCACTGTCCTGATAAGGAATTTTGAAACCACTTCCCATATCAAGATATTTAAGATTCGGGAAATGTTCTGAAAGTTCCAGCATGATATCTAAAGCCTGCAAAAAAACATCAGGATCTTTGATTTCACTTCCTGTATGCATATGAAGCCCCTCCACATTCAGGTTAGTAGATTTCATCACTCTTTCGATGTGACGAACCTGGTGAATAGAAATACCGAATTTACTGTCGATATGTCCTGTAGAAATTTTATAGTTTCCTCCTGCAAAGATGTGCGGATTGATTCTTACTAAAATTGGATATGTATTGCCATATTTGTTCCCAAACTGCTCAAGAATAGAGATGTTATCAATATTGATATGCACTCCAAAAGTCATGGCCTCCTCAATTTCAGCCAAATCTACACAGTTGGGAGTAAATAGTATTTTTTCTTTCGGAAACCCTGCTTTTAAACCGAGCTTCACTTCATTAATTGATACACAATCCAAAGAAGCACCAAGGTTCTTGACATATTTAAGAATGTTAATGTTTGTCAGCGCTTTCGCTGCGTAGAAGAACTTTGTGTGTTTTAAAAAAGAAGATGTAAGTTTTTCGTATTGAGTTTTAATAGATTCAGCATCGTAAACGTACACCGGCGTGCCAAACTCATTGGCGATCTTTAATAATTCTTTTGGATTCATAATTTCATTTTAACATAAAAAAAGGCAGATTCTTCGAAAAAGAGTCTGCCGCAATGATTATTTTTTATGCAAGACAACTCTTTTAAATATTCCAAACCTTAGAGAACTTTACAGTTCCCTTCTTTCCAGTTTTAGTTTGTTTAAAATTTTGCATTGCTTATACTTATTTTTTTGCAAAAATACTATTTATTTTGAGAAAATTGGCGCGAATTCTTATAAAATGTAATCCTAGCTTATTTCAACAACTGCGAAATAAGACCTATGATAATCAGGATCAATAAAAATGCAGAGACAGATAACGGATTGGCAAAGTTTACCGTCCATCCCAATCCGAATCTTTTCGGAGGGAATATTCTTTTATCTTCTTTATTGTAATAAAAAAGTCCGAATTTCCAATGGGAAGATTCTTTATCTACATTGTTCACAATTTTCTTATTTTAAATTACTTTGGTAAAGGCAGTGTTTCAAAATCACCTCGAAGCAAAGCCAGTTGCAATTCATATGTAAGATCAGTTGCCGGCAAAGGCAAATCTATCCTGAGCTTTGATATTTTGCTCATTGTCTGAATCTGTGTAAACAATTCGTAAAAACCATACGAAACAGCTTTTCCGTTTTCGATGATCAGGAAGAGTTTTTCTCCTAATTTTCTCCCGCTTCCCAACCAAAGTTCGTTTCTTTTTTTGAAATCGATTTTCTTTTTGAGATTTTCAGCAGTATTAAACTCGTCGATAGCATTGATGAACTCCATCGCTTTTGCACCCTGTGTGAATGATCTGAACTTCAGAATTGGTTTTTCAGTTTTGTTAAGTTTATTCTTTTCAACTACATATTTATCGTTTCTGTAATACAGTCCGAACGGAAGAGGATCTCTCTTTTTAATTCCTTTAGAGTTCAATAATAGCTTGGCAATAATATCTGTTCCGGTAAGCTCATAATTAATTTGCTCCACTTTATTCTGAATTACCTCCCATTTTTTTGATTTGGAATTAAAGACTTTCTTCGAAAACTTATTAATATCCTGCACATGATCAGAAAAAATGATTTTCCCTTCTTCATTTTGAAAGTATACAAACCCTTTTTCATTAGGAAGATCCTGAGTCAGCTCCTTTATTTTATTAATGTATGTTTTAGCATTCGTCTCTTCGTGCTGTTTCTGAATGATTTCATTTTCAGTATCTTTTGAAACCAAAAGTTTAAATAATTCTAACGTTGCTCTTGCATCTCCTTCTGCCCTGTGATGATTCGTCAATGGAATCCCGAGAGATTTCACCAGCTTTCCAAGAGAATAGCTTACCTCATCCGGGATCAGTTTTTTCGCCAAAGGAATCGTATCTAACGTATTGATTTTAAAATCATAACCCAATCTCTGAAAAGACTGACGAAGCATCCTGTAATCAAAATCGATATTATGACCCACCAATGTCGTATTGTTGGTAATTTCAACAATTCTTCGGGCTATTTCATGAAATTTCGGAGCTGTTTTAACCATTTTCGGGGTAATACTGGTCAATTTCTGCACAAAAGGAGTAATATCACTTTCGGGATTCACCAAAGAAATAAACTGGTCCACAATCTTCTGGCCATCGTACCTATAAACAGCAATATCTATAATGCATTCTTTTCTGTAACCTGCACCATTACTCTCTATGTCAATAATTGAATACATCTAAATTTTATACAACTTCTTTTTTAGATTAATTTTAATAATATCCGTCATCAAAAGTCCAAATCCCATTGATAACAGGCTAACTGCATAACCCATGCCATATACCCAAAAAGACTCCGGATCATTCTGCTGAACTCCTTTAACATTGGAAATAAAGACAGCGAAGAATATATAAATGCCTATCAATGAAACCAATCCTCCAAAAAGTTGATATATCCATTTCTTATTGATAAACAAAGGCAATCCTGCTAAAATAACAAAAATTATATCAATAAACCTAAAACCCACGTGAATACTGTCCATAATTAAATTAAAGACAGCCAATCCCAACAAGAAAGACGCTGTTAATTTTTGCATATATCTGTTTTTAAAGTAACAACAAAGTAGCACTACCTTCTTCTTCCTCCAAGTCCAAGCATTCCCAATATTGCCTTTGCTCCTTCTCTCAGCAGAGTATTTGTAAAAGTTCGTCCTTGTCTGCTGTTTAAAACCTGTTCAAACATTCCCGGTTCTTCTTTTACCGGTTTTGTTTTCTGAGTCGGGTCCGCGTTTTGTGCTGCCTGTTCCATTCTAGTCACCAGCATTTCATAAGCTGATTCACTGTTTACAGCATTTTGATATTTAGCTACTAAAGCCGAATTATTGGTCAGCTCAGAAATTTCCGCATCATTCAGGATATCCATTCTTGATTCAGGTGAGATTAAATAGGTATGAACCAAAGGGGTAGGAATTCCTTTTTCATCCAAAGCTGTCACAAAAGCTTCCCCGATTCCTAAATTCTGAATTAATGTTGCTGCATCATAAAATTCCGTTGTCGGATAGTTTTCTACCGCTTTTGAAATCTCTTTTTTATCTTTTGCCGTAAAGCCTCTCAGCGCATGTTGAATTTTTAATCCTAACTGAGAAAGAACCGCTTCCGGAACATCTCCCGGAATCTGAGTAATAAAATAAATCCCGACTCCTTTTGAACGAATCAGTTTTACCATCGTTTCTATTTGTGACACCAATGCCTTTGAAGATTCATCAAAAATCAAATGTGCTTCATCTATAAAAAGAACCAATTTAGGTTTTCCACTATCTCCTTCTTCAGGGAAAGTCATATAAATCTCGGCAAACAACGAAAGCATAAAAGTTGAAAACAGTTGCGGCTTACTCTGAATATCAGCAACTCTTAAAATATTTACAACTCCTTTTCCGTCTCTTGTTTGCAGCAAATCATGAACATCAAAGCTTAATTCTCCAAAAAAACCGGAAGCTCCCTGTTGCTCCAAAGCCACAATTGATCTCAGAATAGCCCCCAAAGAAGCCGGAGCAATTGAACCGTAGTCGGACGCCAATTCCGCTTTTCCTTGCGCATTATCCGTTACATATTGCAGGACTTTCTTCAAATCGTTAAGATCAATTAAAGGTAATCCTTTATCATCACAATATTTGAATACAATTGCCATGATACTCTGCTGCGTTTCATTCAGTTCCAGGATTTTACTTAATAAAACAGGACCGAATTCTGTAACCGTGGCTCTTAACTTCACCCCTCTCTCTCCGGAAATCGTCATTAATTCCACCGGAAAAGCCTGCGGATTATAGGGAAGCTGGGTTTTAGCATATCTTTCTTCTATGACAGGATTTAAAGTTCCGGCTTCCGCAATTCCTGAAAAATCTCCTTTAATATCTAATACTAAAGATGGAATTCCCTGATGCGAAAGCTGTTCTGCAAAAACCTGCAATGTTTTGGTTTTTCCTGTTCCTGTTGCTCCGGCAATAAGTCCGTGACGATTGATCGTTTTCAATGGAATGGTAACATTTACTTCAGGAACCACTTCTCCGTCCAGCATGCCTTTTCCTAATATTATATGCTCTCCTTTCGGAGTATATCTTGCATTTTGTTCTTCAATAAATTGTGCTTTATCTGCCATTTGATTTTTTTATCTTAGTAAATATAAAATTTTTTGGAAAACATTTAGGTATGGAATATTAATCATGATTAATTTAAATTAATAAATTTTTAAAAACTTACGTTTGTAATAAAAACCTGATTATTTGAAGATTAACAAGACAATCTAATAATAACAACATCTTTATAGATTTATTCTATCATTATAGATTCTTTATTTTTGACAAGTATTAAAAAATAAACCCGATTTTTGTACTAAATAAACATTAAGCTTTAACAATCAAATATGAAAGTTGAACAAATATATACAGGATGTCTCGCTCAAGGTGCATACTACATCGTATCAGAAAGTGAAGCAGCAATTATTGATCCTTTAAGAGAGATAAAGCCTTATCTTGATCGTTTAGAAAAAGACGGTGTCACGTTAAAATATATTTTCGAAACCCACTTCCACGCAGATTTTGTTTCGGGACATTTGGATTTAAGTAAAAAAACAGGTGCATCAATCGTTTACGGACCTACTGCACAACCCCAGTTTGAAACCATCGTGGCAGAAGACAACCAGATTTTTGAAATCGGAAAAGTAAAAATAAAAGCGCTACACACTCCCGGTCATACCATGGAGAGTACAACTTATCTTTTGATTGACGAAAATGGAGTGGAAACGGCAATTTTCACAGGAGACACCTTATTTTTAGGAGATGTGGGAAGACCGGATCTTGCACAAAAAGCAGGCAGCGTTACCCAGGAAGATCTTGCGGGAATTTTATATGACAGCCTGCAGACGAAAATCATGCCTTTGGATGATAATATCACGGTCTATCCGGCTCATGGAGCAGGTTCTGCCTGTGGAAAAAATATGCAGAAAGAAACTGTTGATATTTTAGGAAATCAAAAAAGGACAAATTATGCTCTTAACCAACCCGATAAAGAATCATTCATCAGAGAAGTTTTGGATGGATTAACAGCTCCTCCAAAATATTTCGGGATGAATGTTGCCATGAACAAAGGAGGCTATGAAAGTTTTGAAACCGTAATGGATAAAGGTCTAACCCCAATTTTTGCTGAAGACTTTGAAGCATTTGCGGAAGAAACCGGTGCTTTGATTTTAGATACAAGAAGCGCAGCAGATTTCCACAAAGGATTTATTCCGAATTCTATTAACATTGGTTTAAAAGGTGATTTTGCTCCCTGGGTAGGAACTTTAATCGTTGATGTAAAGCATCCAATATTATTAATTTCTGAAGAAGGAACAGAAGAAGAAGCCATTACAAGATTAAGCAGAGTTGGATTCGACAATGTTGTAGGGTATTTAAAAGGCGGTTTTGATGCTTGGAAAAATACAGGAAAAGAAACTGACGAAGTAAAAAGGATTTCTCCTTCCGAGTTTGCAGAAACATTCAACAAAGATTCTAAAGTAATTGACGTAAGGAAACTGACGGAATATTCTGCTGAACATATTAATAATGCCTATAACAAACCTTTGGACACGATCAGCGATTGGATTACTTCTATTGATGATTCTGAACATTTCTTCCTTCATTGTGCGGGAGGATACAGAAGCATGATTGCCGCAAGCATTCTTAATTCACACGGAATCAGAAACTTCACAGAAATAGAAGGAGGATTTAACGGAATCAAAAAAACAGAAAAATTTCCGACAACAGATTTTGTTTGTCAGTCGAAAACCTTGTAAAAAAAACAGCTATGTCACAAAAATTCCAGGAAATTATAGACTCTGAAAGACCAGTGCTTATTGACTTTTTTGCAACCTGGTGTCAACCTTGTAAAGTTCAGTCTTCGGTTTTAAATACAGTAAAAGAAAACGTAGGTGAAGGGGCAAGAATCATCAAAGTAGATGTTGATCAGTATCCGGCTCTTGCAGCTCAATACGGAGTTCGTGGCGTCCCAACCTTAGCCATCTTCAAAAAAGGAGAAATGCTATGGAAAGAAAGCGGTGTGCATGACGTCAACACCTTAACGCAACTTTTAAAACAATATGCTTAAAACTGTGATTTTTCACAGTTTTTATTTTTAATCCCCACAGATTCACAAGAATCTTTGCTGATCCATGAAATCTGCGAGGTATTTACTTTGTTAACAATTTTATGGGCATTTTTTTTCATACTCTTTTATGATTTCCAAATAAACTTCAGCCTGTCTTGTTTGTATTTTATCAGCAACCACATAAAATAGCGTCTTAAATCGCTCTCTATCTTTTTTGAATTCCTGTTCGGTGCTTTTATATATTTCCTGATATTCTTTCTGTAACGTTTTATCGAGCTGCTTATCCTGCATCATTTCCTTATCAAATACATCTAAGTACTGATTAAAAGGAGAGCAACCTTTACTTACAGCCCTAAATGCATCGACAATATTTCCGATAGACGATCCCATTTTAGAATTAAATTGACTTTTGGGCTTTACAGCTAAAACAGCAAATGAATCATCACTGTTTTTAATATAAAAATTGGAGTGGGTATAGTAACAAGCATATAAACCTATACACTCAAAGACATTTGAACTGTAGTTTTACCATCATACAGCAAAAATTCAAAAGTATCTGCCGTATCGTCTGAAAGATTTCCTTTCTTATCTACCGTTTTTACTTTAATTTTTTCTTGGACATCTGCAATTTCTTCCCCGTTATAATAAATAACTTTCTTAACATCTTTAGAGCTTATTTCATGTTTTTTCTCGTCTTCCAAACCTATATACTGAAAACCAGAAATTCTGTTATTCAAAATAATTTGTCCGACATTAATCGTTTTAGTTACCGTACCATAAAGATGCGCTTTAAAAGAAGTTCCATCTTCCAGTTGAGACTCTACCAGATTATTTTCTCCATCAGTCTTATTTTTTTGCGCATTAACGGATAAACTAAAAATACACAAAAGGGTAAAAAATATTTTTTTCATCATATAATTGATATTTTAACTCCTAAAATAGGACGAAAAAAAATATAACTTATAGAGAAAAACAAGTTTTTTTTACAATTATCAATTAAGTTTTAGCAGGTTTAATCTAATATTGTAAAAGAATCCCGGTCATTTAAAAACTGAAAATGATTTCTGAAGTCTTTCAATTCCTCCATATTTAATTCTGCAGAAACAATATTTCCTTGTTTTTGAGTAATTTCTTTTCCGTCTGCAAAAAAACAATGTGAGCTTTCCTGATACAACAGATTATTGCCATCTGTTCCGATTCGGTTTAGTCCAAAAACAAAAGACAGGTTTTCAATCGCTCTTGCTTTCAGTAAATGTTCCCAGGCTCCTACTCTTTTTTCAGGCCAATTGGCGACATACAAAATAGCATCATAATCATCATTATTTCTTGCAAAAACCGGAAAACGAAGGTCATAACAAACCTGCAACAGAATCCTGAAACCTTTGTAGTTCACAATTACCCGTTCTTTTCCCGGAGTATACACCTTATCTTCTCCCGAAAAAGAAAATAAGTGTCTTTTATCATAAAAATCAACCTGGGAATCCGGCTGCACAAAATACATTCTGTTGTAAAAGTTCCCTTTGTCTTCTACAGGAGCACTTCCACAAAAAGCAGCGTTTTTTTCTTTCGATATTTTCTTTAAAAATTCTAAAGACTCCTGATTTCTGTCTGAAACTTCAGAAGCATCCATACAAAACCCTGTCGAAAACATTTCGGGTAAAAGAAATAAGTCCGCCTCCTGGTTTTGCAATTCTTTTTCTATAAGTTCAAAATTGGCTGTTTTACTTTTCCAGATGATATCTAAATTCAGTCCTGTGATCTTCATAAACTTTGTTAAAAAACTTCAATAAAAATACGATTTTTGAGTGATTTCGGTTCTATTTTTGATACGGATTGTTTTTAATAATACTATAAAATTGTAAAATTTATGAAGAAATTGGTTTTTATGTTTGCGCTGATCTTTGCAGGAGCTACGGCAAATGCACAGGCGTGGACAGGGAAAGGGGATCAGAAAATCAACGCAGGTTTGAATGCTTGGGGATACGGAACGGGGATTACCGGGACTTATGATTACGGATTAAATAATTTAATTTCAATAGGAGCCGGTTTGAATGGTTATTTTGATAATTATAAAGATAATGACAGCGATAATAATGTTTTTATCTTCGGAAGGCTTAATTTTCATTTAAAAGATGCTCTACAATTGCCTGAAAAATTAGATATCTACCCGGGTGTTGATGTCGGAGTTCTAGGAAAAGACTTCGGAATTGGAGCTCACATCGGCGCAAGATACTTTTTCACTGAGAGAATCGGAGTTTTTGCGGAAATCGGAAACAATGGCAGCCTTGGAGTTTCCATTAATCTGTAAGAAATCATCTTATTATATGACAAAGCTTCTCGTTTCGGGGAGCTTTTTTATTTGGCATAGTTTTGATAATTGTTACCTTTGCAAATTAAACATAAAAAGCATTAATGGAAATAGCAATCAAACTGTTTCAATTTATATTGAGCATTTCTATCTTGGTAATTCTTCACGAACTTGGGCATTTCTTACCCGCAAAATGGTTTAAGACCAAAGTTGAAAAATTCTACCTTTTCTTTGATCCATGGTTCTCTATCGCAAAGAAAAAAATTGGTGAAACGGAGTACGGTATCGGCTGGCTTCCTTTCGGAGGGTATGTGAAAATTGCCGGAATGGTAGATGAAAGCATGGATACCGAGCAACTGAAGCAGCCTGCTCAACCTTGGGAATTCAGAGCAAAACCGGCTTGGCAGAGATTGATTATCATGTTGGGAGGGGTTACAGTGAACTTTTTCCTGGCTTGGATTATTTACGGATGCTTATCTTTCTTTAACGGAGAAACGACCTTTGATACGACTAAAGTTGATACTCCTATGCATTACACCAATGTTGCCAAAGCAATGGGCTTCAAGGATGGTGATAAGATCTTAAAAGTTGACGGAAAAACTCAGAATAATTTAGACAAGTTGTCTTTAGATATTTTATTAAGTGATCAGGTGACTGTTTTAAGAGACGGAAAAGAGACCACTTTTAATACCAACGACGACGGAAAGGCACTTGCATTTAAAGATGAAAGTCCAAAAGGATTCCTTACTCCAAGATATGCAGCTGTCATTGATACCATCATCAATCCTAAAACGGCAGAAGCAGGTTTAAAAGTTGGCGATCAGGTAATTTCCGCTAATGGGCAGAAGATTAACTATTATGATGAATTTCAGGCAGCAGTTGGAAAAAGCGTAGGAAAACCTATTAATATTGAAGTTCTTAGAAATGGAACTACACAGCCATTGAGCATTCCTGTCTCTAAAGAAGGAACCATTGGGATTGCTTCTTATAAACAATTGGAAAAGTACGCAAATACCCAGCATTTTACATTCGGACAATCCATTGGAAGAGGGTTTACAAGAAGTATTGAAAGTTTAACTTATCAGGTTAAACAGTTCAAATTGATTTTCAACAAAAAAGTACAGGGATATAAGAAAGTCGGAGGTCCTCTTGCTATTATTAAAAATATGCCTGTAGACCAATCGAAAGACGGAAGCATCTCTATCAACTGGACAGCTTTCTGGAGCTTTACGGCAATGTTTTCAGTTTGGTTAGCATTTTTGAACTTAATTCCGATTCCTGGATTGGACGGTGGACACGTTATTTTCACATTATATGAAATGATTGTAGGAAAACCTGTTCCTCAAAAAGTATTGGAAAATGCACAGATGGTTGGTGTTATCTTCCTGTTAGGGTTGATGTTAGTGATTTTCGGAAGCGATATATTCAAAGCCTTAACCGGAAGCTTATAATATTTTTTAAATTTTCAATAAAAATATTTGTAGGGTATAAATATTCGTCCTATATTTGCACCACTTAAAACAAAGGACATTCCTCCTTAGCTCAGTTGGTTAGAGCATCTGACTGTTAATCAGAGGGTCGCTGGTTCGAGCCCAGCAGGAGGAGCAAAAAAGACTTACAGAAATGTAGGTCTTTTTTTATATAATTTTGTAAACTTTTTCTTTTGGGATTTATCGACTTTAAATTTTTGCTCCTAAAACATATTTTAAAAGAGTGACCGCTAGCGATCACTCTTTTAAAATATGTAATATTTCCTTAGAACTTTGATGTCAGTTTCTTCATCTTTTATTCTTCCCACTCGTACTTTTGTTCAACAGTAAACCTTTGATTTGTTGTAACCTGGGTTTTAAAGTTAGTTTTTGGTAGATTATCTGTAATTTTTGCAAAAACTTTATTTAAATGAGCTTCTTTTGCAGCAACATAATCTTTTAAACTTAATTTTTCCTTATTTAAGAATTGCGGCTTAAATACAATTTCAGTTTTATCATCAATATCCACTGATTCTGCCTTCCATATTTCATGATCCATATTGTCTGCTCTGATATCCAAGATCAAGCCAGGCAATCCAAAGAATTTAAATGGTCCTGCGGAATAAGGAAGTTGTTTTGTAAAATATGCAGTAACATTAGTCCCTCTAAATACTCCGGTAGCTTTTATACATTTATATCCAGCAATTGTTTTGGTTTGATTTTCTTCTATCTTCCAGTCAACTTTAGGAACATTATCATAAATAAAAAACTCACGACTATCCACATTTGAAGTAAAGAAGAAATTCCTTTCCGCGTCATTATTTAAGTCCGAGACAAAATATTGTTTCTGTGTTTTTTTTCCATTATCCAAATTAACAGACATGGTCCAAGAATCTGTTAACTTATTTTGTATTATTATTGAATCCTGAACTGATATTGTCTGATTATTTTTAATATACAAGTCTTCATGAGAAGTCGTAAAGGAAGATAATACCTTAATATATCTAACATGAATTTGTTGTGAGAAAAAAAAACCTGAAACCAAAAGTAACAGAAGCAAAATTATATTTTTCATAAAATCTTTTTTACATGTAAAAACACTCCCAATTTAGTACCTTGAGAGTGTTTACCTATTTATTGATATTAGCTAAGCCAGTAACCAGCAGCCCATAAAGCTACCTTCACTCCTGTTTGAAAATTTTGACAGCTTTCCAAATCTGGCTGATCGGAAGTAATCGTCTGAGTTCCAACAACCTGTCCTCCAGACCAGTACGTAACTACAACTCCACAGGTTTGCACAGGCTTTTCTTTTTCTTTTCTTTCTTTAATTTCTGTTTTCGCTTTAGATTCTTCAAATTTACTTGTTGGCGTACCTTTCGCACTAACTAATCCAGCAACACCAAAAGATGCTAATAAAATTATTTTTTTCATAATGTTTTGATTTATAAATATAATAAATAATCATTGCCATACAATCCCTGACATGGGCTTCGTGGTAAACAATTAATTTTGAAGTGCGCACGACAAAAACAATATTTGTGTTTTTACCTAGAGCAAAGATGCGTACGTACTTTTCAAAAAACAAGAAAAGCATACCGGAATTGGTAAATTTCGAGCTATTAGCGTACGAAATTTATCAATTTGGACAAAATAAGAATAAGGTTAAGCAATTTACACACAAACGTGTATCTTCAGCTTTTCAATTTAACTATAAAAAGTAAGCTAAAATGCGTAGTTTTGCACCGGAAAAAAATTATGCACAAAACTTTTCTCATTTTTCTATTCTTTTTTTTACCTAAGTTTATGCTTTGCCAAAGCATAAAAAAATTTCACATCCCCGATTCTCTAAAAACCAAAAATTTTGAACAATTAAAAAAATCCTACGATAAAGTTTTTAGAATTGACAACAATAAAGCAGAAATATATGCTAATACCATTCTTAGTAAAGGGAAAAAAGAAAAAAATAATGACTTGATCTATGATGGATATTATAAAACGGCTCACGTTAAAGGGTTAAAATCTGAGAACGGACACCCTTACGCGGATACCTTATTAAAAATAACACAAGATATTAATAACAAAGAATATCCTGCCAAGGCACATATTATTAAAGGAATCTTATATAATTATGATTGGAGCTATAATAAAGCACTAGACCACTATATTGAAGCACAAAAATTATCCAAAAATAAAAATCCTGACCAATTTTTCTATATTAAAAAGTTATTGGGAATTCTAAAAACGGCTACAGAAGAAAACGCGGAAGCACTTCCTCTATTTTTAGAATATTATGATTATGAAAAAAAGAAGCTTCATACCCTTGATAAAGATATCAAAAGTTATATAGGTTCCATTTTTTCCGTTGCCAATTGCTATAGCAAAAATAAGCAGTACAAAAAGGCTCTTGCTTTTATTAATCTGGGAATTATTGAATGTAATAAATATAATGATTATACACATTACCCATATTTTATATCAGCTACGGGAATTGCTAATTATTATTTAAAAGACTATAAGAAAGCTTCTGATAATCATTTAAAAGCAGAAAAGAATTTTATCAAAAATAATGATTACGGAAATTTAGCAATTACCTATTATTTTCTAGGTAAAATTAATTATGATATCCATAATGAGCCATTATCTGTAAAGTATTTTATTAAGGCTGATTCCGTCCTAGCGTTTTCAAAAGACTTTTATCCTATTACACGAGACGGATATGAAGTTTTAATAGATTATTACAAAAGAACTGGAGATAAAGAGAACCAATTAAAATATATTGACAAGCTATTTTATGCTGATAGTATTATCAATAACAGCAAGCAATATTTATCGAAAGAAATTTATAAGAAGTACGATACACCGATCTTATTAGAGAAAAAAGAAGAGCTAATAAATGATCTAAATAATAAAAACACTTTATTATATTGGCTCCTAGGGATCGGTTCTTTATGTATTCTGTTTTTAATTTACTTGTATCGAAGAAGAATAGCTATATATAAAAGACAGGCAGAGGTGTTGCTTGAAAACGCAAAAGAATTACCTGCGGTTACACCTACTCAGAAAAATGAAATTGTCAAAGAAAATAGTTTCAAAGAAGAAAAGTCCAAAAATATTTTATCCGATAAAAAACTACAGGATTTTAAAATAAAATTAGAACAATTTGAAAATAGCAAAGCATTTCTACGCAAAAATATTACCATAGATAACCTAGCCAAGGATTTTGATACAAATCGTGATTATTTATCAAAATCGGTAAATGAATTGAAAGGAAAAAACTTTCCTCAATATCTAAATGAATTACGTATTAAATATATCATAGAAGAGTTAAACAATAATGAAAAGCTGCGAAAACATACCATTGCATCTATTGCAGATGATATAGGCTACAACAGTTCAGAGTCCTTTGCAAATGCTTTTAAAAAAATTACCGGCACTTTACCTTCTTATTATATTAAGCTCTTACAAGAGCACACCAAAAAACAAAACCTCTGATAATGAGCCTTTTGTGAATTTCCGTATACGAAATTGATAAATTTCGACATTGTTATTTTTGATAAAAAAACAAAAGAACTTTATTTTGCAATCTCAATTATAAATTTATGTAAGATGAAAAAACAAAAACAGATCGAAAAAAAATTATCTTTAAAAAAAATACAGATAACTAAACTAAATCTAATAAGAGGAGGCGACGGAGGCGACGGAACTATGACCAATGGAGATACTACAAGCAGCAAATGCCCACCCCCTAAACCTATGACAGGAATACCCCCAGTTGTTATTCTTGGTGGAGATGATGGAGGAAACGGTGGATCCTAATTTATAGCATCTTATTTATAACTGATGAATGAATAAAAAAAAGAAATTTTGGTTTATATTATTTCTATTTTCAATATCATACTGCTTTTCTCAAAAACTTTATTTTAAGAAAATAGAATTTGAAAATCCTGACTTTGAAAATAAGCTCCTTAAGTTAAATAAGGAGCTTATGAAAGTATATAAGGAAAAGGATTCTTTAAAATACAGAGATAATTATCTGAGATTTCAGATATTGGATAAAGATTATGATGGTGCTATTACTACTTTGAATAAAATTCGCAATTTCTACAAAGACTCTTATCCGGATTATTCAAAAATAGTGGGCATTCAGTTTGAGCTCTTTATTTTAATGAAAAAGGCAAAAACCAGTGATATTCCGTCGACTTACGAAACATTATTTAGAGAAAAATATTCAACATTGTCTTTATTATCTAAAAATTTAATCCCAAATTCTTTTAAATTTAAGGCAGAATATAATAAAAACGAAATAAATAAGATTTTAAAAGATAGCATAATACAAGATAGTATATCTTTAAAAAATGCAGTTTTACTTTGTAGACATTATAATTATCACACGATAGTTACTGAAACTTTTCCTATTGCCAAACCTCTTTTGAAAAAGCTGGATGAAGAAGAATTTTTAGTGAAAGACAGCATCATAATAAATACGAAAAAAGGCAATGAACTTTCACTCTATTACGTTTTAGATAAAAAAGCAAAGCACCCCCTTCCTGCCATTTTACATTTCTCAACCTATGTCCGCAACAGCGATTATCATATTTCGTCTTCAAAAACTGGTGCAGATAAAGGATATGTTATTGTTAATGCTTATAGCAGAGGCGTTTATTTAAGTAAGGATCAAATTACACCATTTGAGTTTGAAATAGAAGATGTTAATGAGATAATTAACTGGATAATAAAACAGCCTTGGAGCAATGGTAAAGTAGGTATGGTCGGTGGAAGTTATGATGGCTTTAGTCAATGGGCAGCTACTAAAAACTTACACCCAGCACTGAAAACAATAATTCCTTCCGCATCTGTTGGTTTCGGAATAGATTTTCCAATGTACAATAATTGCTTTAGTCCTTATATGCTGCGTTGGCTAAATTATGCAAAAAAAGAAACAGATTACAAACTGTTCAACAATGAAAAAAAATGGCTCTCTCTGTATAATTCATATTATAAAAATGGAATTGCATTTAATAAATTAGACAGCCTGCTTGGGAAAACCGATCCTATTTTTCAAAAATGGTTAAAACATCCTTCATTTGATACTTTTTGGCAATCCAAAATTCCTTCGAAAAGAGATTTTGCGAAAATCAATATTCCAGTTTTAACTCTTACTGGATATTATGATGCCGACCAAAGAGGAGCTATGTATTATTATAATGAGCATCATAAGTATAATAAAAATGCCAATCATTATCTGATTATCGGTCCATATAGTCACAGTGGGGTAATATCCGGAATAGAAGAAGAATATCAAGGTTATAAAATTGATCCTGTTGCTAAAGTTGATATAGAAGATATTTCTTATCAATGGTTTGATTATATTCTAAAAGAGAAAGAAAAACCTAAATTTCTTAAAGACAGGGTTAACTATCAGGTAATGGGCTCCAACCAGTGGAAAAGTGCCCCAGACATCGATAAAATAAGTAATAAAAAACTTAAATTGTTTTTGAATAAAATAAAATTGCAAGAATCAAAACCTAAAACAAGTTTCGCCCTTCAGCGAATTGATTTTCTAAAAAGAGAAGACACCTTACGAAGCCTAGACAACAATAAAATTCTTGATAATGAAATAAACACTATTGATCTAAAGGATAAACTTGTATTTGAAAGCGATCCATTCGACAGTCCTTTTGAAATAAATGGAAGCTTTACAGGAAATGTAAATGTTTCTATTAATAAAAAAGATATGGATATTATTATAAATATCTATGAAAAACTAGCATCAGGCCAATATCTCAAATTGACTCATGAATATTTTGGAAGGGCAAGCTATGCAAAAGATAGCAGAAAAAGAAAATTATTAAAACCAAATGTCATTGAGACTATTCCTATACATAATACTTTTTTTACCAGCAGGCAGATTGAAAAGGGAAGTAAACTGGTTTTGGTTTTAGGAATTAGAAAAGGTCCGGATGTCCAAATAAACTATGGCACAGGAAAAGATGTAAGCGAAGAAACTATTGCTGATGCGAAAGAGCCTCTGGAGATCAAATGGTACAATGACAGTTATATAGAAATCCCTACTTTTCACAACTAATGCCCCGTTTTCCCTATCAGTTTTTTGATGAGTTCATTGTACGAACTCACTTATTTTCACGTAAAAGCTTTCAGAAAAAAGTAAGTAAAGATGAAATTTCTGATGAAGACTTGAAAAATATTTTCGCAAACCCCATATTTCAGGAAGCTGTTTTTTTGGCTTCACCTTATTTACACAAACAATTAAACAAGTGGGTGAATTCATCAAAGATATTTTCTCTGAAAGAAATTGAAAAATTAAAATACACTCTCTTAAAGTATTACTGCCGAATAAGCACACGTTGTACACCTTTCGGCCTGTTTTCCGGAGTTGGCTTGGGAAGGTTTAGCAATGAAACTTACAATCAGTTCAACTCTGGAAACAACAATCTGAAACCAACAAATATTAAAATTCGGGACACCCGACTTGATATGCATTTTCTTATTTCTCTTACTCAGTGTTTTGTAAAAAAAAAGGAGATAAGAAACAATCTTTTATTCTATCCGAACAACAGTATTTATAGGATAGGAAACAAAATCCGATACATAGAATATCAAAATAATAATGGGAAAAGAGACTATATAATTTCTTCCGCTTCACTTTCTGATGAACTTCAGCAAGTTTTACAGCTTTCGAAGAATGGAAAAACAATTGAACAAGCAGCAAAAGCTCTTGTCAGCTCTCAAGTCTCAATAGAAGAGGCCAATGATTTTATAGAAGAGCTTATTAATAATCAGGTGTTGGTAAGCGAACTTGAACCTCATGTTTCAGGAATTGATTTTTTAGAAACTATTATCTCAGCATTAAGCAGAGTTAAAGCTACTGTAGAAGTTAAAATTTTGCGCTCTATACAAAGCAAGCTTAAAGATCTCGACCGAGTTATTGGAAAACCTACTTTAGCTTATTTTGAGATAGAGGAGCTCATTAAATCTTTTAAAACTGAATATGAACAAAAATACCTTTTTCAAACCGATTTATACTATACAAATGAGTTTCTCGTTGCAATTCGTTGGAAAAAAGAACTAAAGCAAGCTTTCAGCTTTCTAAATAAATTGACAATATCCAATCAGAGCACTCATTTGTCAACATTCAAAAAAGCTTTTTCTGAACGATTCGAATCCAGAGAAGTTCCCTTGGCACTGGCATTGGACACAGAGATTGGGGTCGGATACAGGCAGGACAGTAAAGTCCAAGGAATCCATCCGTATTTAGAAGATTTACCGCTTCCTTACTCTCACCAAAAACAAAATCTCACAATACACCTTACTCCCGTTCAGAAAATACTTAATGAGAAACTCCAGGAAGCACTACTAGAAATACAATATGTAATTGAATTATCTGATGATGATTTCAAAGGATTTGAAGAGAACTGGCATGATTTGCCAGACACCATTTCTTTCATGGCAGAAATAGTTTCTGAAAAAAGACATGAAAAATTATGCATTGAAAACGGAGGAGGAAATACAGCAGCTAATCTTTTTGGGCGATTCTGTTCCGAAAAATCGAAAGTTCAGGATCTTACAAAAAAAATTATTCAAAAGGAAGAAGAGCTCAATTCTGATGTAATTTTAGCTGAAATAATTCATTTACCGGATGCGAGAATAGGAAACGTCATTAGAAGATCAACATTACGACAGTATGAAATACCTTATTTAGCAAAATCTGTATTATCCGAAGAAAGCCAAATACATGTTGACGATCTCTATATTTCTTTACAGAATAATAGGATTGTTTTACGGTCCAAAAGACTAAATAAAGAAGTAAAGCCTTATTTAACGAATGCTCATAACTATTACACGAACTCTCTTCCGGTTTATAATTTTTTATCAGATCTGTATTCCCAAGATATAAGAACAGGGCTATACTTCGATTGGGGAGATTTAAGTCATATTTATCAATTTTTACCTAGAGTGGAATATAAAAATTGTATTCTCTCAAAAGCTCGATGGAGGGTTAATCAAAAGGATATTGTTTTAATGGTTAAATCAATCAATGATAAAAACCAAGTATTATCTTCAATAGCAATCTGGAGAAAAAAAAGACAAATACCTCAATGGATACAGTGTGTGAAATCTGATAACACCTTGACTCTAAACCTGAAAAACTACGATATGGTAAAACTTTTTCTACAAACTGTAAATATCGAAAAAACAGTCATCATTGAAGAATATTTGTATAACGAAAATGATGACTTTAAACGTGAATTTATTTTCCCTATGTATAAAACAGAAAAGCAATAGCTAAAATGATCAAGAGAAAATTTATACCAGGAAGTGAGTGGCTTTATCTGAAGATTTATACTGGTATCAAAACAGCAGATATTATTCTAGAGGAAATTATAGATCCAATAATAAAATATTTTCAGGAAAAAAAAATTATTTCTAAATGGTTCTTTATCCGTTTTCATGATCCAAAGCCACATGTGAGATTAAGGTTCGAGCTAAAAAATCAGAAAAATTATAATGAGATTTTGGATCACATCAATCATGCTTTTTTTGACCATATAGAAAGTGGAGAAATTTCAAATATTGTTGCAGATACTTATAATAGAGAGATTGAGCGATATGGGAAAAAAAACATAGAAGATGCTGAAACACTCTTTCACTTAAACAGTGAACTTACTATGCAATGTTTGCATTATGATGATGAAGAAAAAATTATGGTAAGTCTTCTCATTATAGACCAAATCTTAAATAAAGTTAACCTTTCCGTTCAAGAAAAAATGGTATGGATTAAAAATTCTAATGAAGCCTTTAAAAAAGAATTTAATGCAGATAAAAAACTTAACTCTCAATTAGATAAAAAGTATAGAGAATTTAAACCTAGCTTTTTAGATTTTATCGGTTCAGACGAGTTTAGGTTTGAAAGGAATTCTGTTATTTCTAATATTGAACAAGGTAATATTGCTTTACATAATATTATTTATCACTACCAAAATCAATCTTTTGAACTATCTCTTTTAAGTTTTTTTCAAAGTATATTCCACATGAATATCAATAGACTTTTTACTTCGAATCAACGCTTTTTTGAAATGATCATTTATGATTATTTGCTCAGATACCATAAATCACTAGATTATTTAAAAATTTGATCAATTCTAAATTAGAATTTTCAAAAACAAAGGAAAAAAAAGAGATCTAATAATTTGCTAATAAAAATATCACTCGAAATATTTCACCTCAACGATGAAAAATATTTTTCAACATTCTGATTTTCAAAAACATACAATACAAGTTCGCACATAACAAAAGACTTACAGAAATGTAGATCTATTTATGTTCTTATTTTCAATTCCTAATTTTTTTTTCACTTTCTTAATTTGTTGAAAAATAATCAAATAACTTTTAAAACCCGATGATTAAAGGAATTTTTTTAATATTTTCAAAATAAAAATTTGTATAATACTAATATTCACATTATATTTGCACCACTAAAACAAAGGAACATTCCTCCTTAGCTCAGTTGGTTAGAGCATCTGACTGTTAATCAGAGGGTCGCTGGTTCGAGCCCAGCAGGAGGAGCGAAAAAAGACTTACAGAAATGTAGGTCTTTTTTATTTGCACAAAATTTGCATAAAAATTCAGCATCTTTTACTACACAATAAAATAATTGATGCCCATACCATACGCGCGGTCTTCCTATTTGTAGTTTATTTTATGATTTAATTCAATTGGATTATTTTTTTGTAAAATATTATTTTGTATTTCTTTATTCTTTATAGAAATATCTACTGTATTGCCTTTCGGGTCGGTAAATGTAGCGGTTTTCCAACCTTTTGAATTTATATCAAATGGATCATGATAATATGATTTTGCAAGTATTTCATATTTTTTCCAATCAATTTTTATTGCTTTTTTGCGTGCGTCAAAAATATTCCCGCCTTTTTTGACTTCTATCAAATTAAATGAATATTCATTGTTTGAATCTTGAATAGAAATAATCATGCCAGGTAAACCATTAAAAATATAGGGACCATCTCCAAAAGGCAATTCTGTAGTAAACCAAGCAATCCAGTTTCTTCCTCCATAATTGGTTTCTGCTTTTTGAGATTTATATTTTCCAATCATTTTTTGTTCTGAAGTTATTTTCCAATCTAATATTTCCTCAATCGGAAGAAAATAATCTGTTCCCAAATAAGTTATTACTTTTTCAATTCTTTTTTGAGCAAGATTCTTTTTGACATAAAATTTATTTTCAACACCCATATTATACCTTCCGTTTCCATTATTCAACTTTATTGAATCGTTTTTTTTATCTAGTGAATCTCTAAAAATTGAAATATTATTTTTTAAATCCAAAATCATATTCTCGGAATAAACGTCATCTGGTTTTTCTGAATTTAGTTTGTATTTTGTTTCGTAAATAAAACTTATTTTTTGCGAGAAGCAAAATGTAGAAATTCCAAGAAAAAATATAATAAATTTCATTTGTGACGAGTGTTTGTTTAAAATTTCTGCTAACGGAAAAAGTATCGGCGAAGTGCGAGCTAAATGGGACTGAAAGCTGTATTAAACTGAACAAAGCAAACACTTTTTCTTGCGCTAAACTACTGTTTTTTGTGGAATAAAAAGTATTTTTGATAGTGTTTCGCCTTAAAGCTTGGCAAAACACTATCAAAAATAATTTAAAATAACCCAACCTCATGCAACACATATTTTATAATATAAATGATTGGTTTACTACAGCTACACTATAGTAAAACCATCACTCTTATTTAATTCCCAACAACAATTGGATAATTCTCATCACAATCTTTAAATAACTCATCCAACTTGTGAATAATCATATTTTTAAGGTAAATAAAGATTTTATCTAGCTTTTTTAGTTTTAATATTATTCTTTAATCTGGTTTTACTTCTTTCAAATTTCATTTTTTATTTCATTGAAGAAACCTTCTATCTACCACAATATTAGTAGGGTTATTTTCGTTAACTTTGCAGTTTTATAACCAACCGTAAAACCTTTTTAAATACTTTGCAAAACAGCACAGTTTTTGATTATGCTAAATGCTTGAAGAAACAAATGATGTTAACTAACAATTTTAAATACTATCTTTCCTATTTTTCCATTATTCTTTTCGGCTTTTTACAAGCTCAAAACTCTGCAAACGGAAGAATTATTGATGAGAAAACCAATACTCCTGTTACAGGCGTAGCTATATTCATAAACGACAGCAACACTCCTTATACCACTACAACTTCCGGAAACTTCAGTATTCAATCCGACACCATTATTTACAAGCTTAAATTCCAGAAAAAGAATTATGCCATAGAAAGCATAAATATCAGTCCTGAAAGTTTTCAGGATTTGATCGTCAAGATGTCAGCAGAAAAAGTAAGCAATATTGAAGCAGTTGTTATCCATAATGAACGCCCAAAATTCAAAAATAAAAAAGAAAATCCAGCTTACGCCATCATGCAGAAAGTCTGGGCAAGAAAAAGAAACAACGGTCTGGACAAATTTGATACCTACACTTACAAAGAGTACGAAAAAATCCAGTTTGACGCGAACAATCTTGATAGCGCATTCATGAAAAGAAAAATCTTCAATAAGCTTGAGTTCATTTTCGATTATAAAGATTCTACCGCAAGCGGAAAAATCGGCCTTCCTGTTTTCCTGAATGAAGCGATTTATGAAAATTATGGCGAAAACAAACCTTCCAAAAGAACCAAAAGACTTTTAGTTGCCCAAAAAACTTCCGGGTTTCAGGATAATCAAATCATTACTTTAACGGCAAAAAACCTGTATCGCGATATCAATATTTATGATAACACCTTAAATTATTTCGACATTGGGTTTCCAAGCCCTGTTGGAGAAACCGGTTTCAGCACATATGATTATAATTTAGTAGATACCATTTCCATTCGCGGGGAAAGAGCTTTTAAAATTCGTTATCAGCCCAAAAGAACGGAAGTTTTAGCCTTTCAGGGCTACCTTTATATTGATACGGACAGCTACGCGGTTTTAGGAGCTATTCTAAAATCAACACAGAAGATCAACGTTAACTTCATTAACGGAATTTCAACAGAATTAGAATACGACAATCCCGACGAAAATACTTTCTTACCGAGAAAATTTGTTACAGAAATTGAAATGACACCGTTTTCAAAAAAGAAGACCTCAAAAAGCATTGTCGCCAAAAGATCCGTTGATTACACGGAATATCAATTCAATAAACCTCTCGAAGATAAAGTTTTCAAAAGAAGAGAAGAGGAATACGATGACAAATTTGTGGATAAAGATGATGCTTATTGGCTAAAAGCAAGGCCAGATTCGTTATCAAAAAGTGAACAAGGGATTTACGACATGCTTGACAAACTTCAGCAAACCCCAAAATTCAACAGAATTGTAAAGCTATACGAAACTTTAGGATCAGGATATTATAATGTCATTAAAGGAATCGATCTAGGTCCGATATTCTCTATTTACGGGAAAAACGAAATAGAGGGCGACAGAATCAGATTAGGAGCAAGAACCTATTTTACCAGAAATGATCCTTGGAGAGTCCAGTTTTACACCGCTTATGGTTTTAAAGATCAGCAGGTGAAATATGGAGCGGAAGCAAGATTCATGTTTAACAGGGTAAATAGATTCACCGTTGGCGCAGGAACAAGAAGAGACATTTTACAATTGGGAGTTCAACTGACCAACGACGACGGAATTATGGCAAGAACCTTTGCTTCTTCAACTCTTTTTGCAAGAGGGGAAAATGCATCACTAAGCTCTGTAAATCAAACCAATGTTTTCACCGCCATTGAACCTTGGAAAAACTTTCAGATCAGACTGGACGGAACTATGCAAAGTATTAAATCAGCCAATCCTTCAGAGTTTAATTTAATGTATTATAAAGATGGAAATCTGAGACAAACCACCAATGATTCACATCTCACTTTAAGCTTAATTGCAAGACCAGGCGCCAAATTCTCCCAAACGGGGATCGACAGATACGAACATGGAACACTGGCTCCAACCATTGTATTAAAATATACAAGAGGTATTGAAGGGTTATTCGGATCCGATTTCAATTACAATAAGCTACAATTTATGTTCTACAAGCCTATTCTAATAGGAAGCTGGGGTAAATTGTTATTAAATTTCGAAGCCGGGAAAAACTTTGATACTGTTCCTTTAGCCTTACAGAACGTGATCCCAGGAAACCAGTCTTACAGTTTAGCGCAAAACACTTTTGCTCAGCTAAATTATTATGAGTTTGTAGCAGATACCTATACAACACTTCATTTAGAGCACCATTTTAACGGAAAGATTCTTTCTTATATCCCTTTGATCAAGAAATTAAAATTAAGAGAAATCGCTTTTATCAGAGGTGCTTACGGAACATTAAGTGATGCTTCAAAAGCGATTAACGTTGCAGGATTCAAATATTCTGCACCCAGTGAGCATATTTACTATGAATATGGGGTAGGAATCGAAAACATAGGCTTTGGAAATCTCAGAATTTTCAGAGTAGATTTCAACTGGAGAGGAAATTATCTTGACCGACCGGATATTTCAACTTTCGGCGTTAAAGCAGGTTTTCAGGTAGGATTTTAACGATATATATCAATTGATCTAAAATCAAGAATAATTTTCAAGAAAAGTAAATAATTTCAGAGTTTTTATAACAATTTGTTTTAATTCAATGAAAAATTCATAAATTAGAACAACTAAAATATTGACTATGAATAAATTACTTTACTTTTTCCTTTTTACAACAGTGCTGAGCAGCGCACAAGTTACCAGTTATCCCTGGACAGAAACGTTTGAGGACTCATCTCCTACATCTTCTCAATGGACCTGCCAATACATATCAGGAACCAATTCCTCAGTACCGAGTGGGCTTTTTTGGGCCATACAAACGACTACCAGCGTTGGTTATTACGGAGCAACCGGAGCTTATCAAGGCTCTAAAATGGCAGTTTTTGACACAAGATCACATTCAAGGGATGCAGTTGCGAGATTCATCAGTCCGGTAATGAATCTATCTTCTGTTAGCAATCCTTCTTTAGATTTCTATTACAGAAATATGCTTTGGGGATCAGATCAGAATATCCTGAATATTTATTACCGTACCTCATCTTCCGGATCATGGACGCTAATCACCTCTTTCAACAGTAACATTTCTTCATGGACAAATTCAGGAGCAGTAAGCCTCCCCAATCCTTCATCTACTTATCAAATTGCCTTAGAAGGTGTCGCAAAATACGGCTACAGTCTGGATGTGGATAATTTAAAAGTAAGTTCTGCCAGTCTGTCTGTTTCAGAGGTAAGGAAAACGCCGGTAGAGTTAAAAATATCTCCGAATCCTGTAAGTGATATTCTAACTATTACCTCTAAAGAAAATATTGCAGATGTGACCATTCATGATACATCAGGAAAACTCATGAAAACAGAAAACAGAAATTCTAACACTCAAATATCTGTTAGAGGCCTGAAAACCGGAGTATATTTTATATCCGTAAAATATACTGACGGAACGAGTTCTTCTTCCAGATTTATCAAAAAATAGAAAACTTTAAAAACAAAAAAATCCTCAGCAAATTGCTGAGGATTTTATTTTTATGAAACGCTAAAATTATGCGTTTGCTTCTACAGATACAAAAGATCTGTTGTTTGCTTTCTTTCTGAAAACTACTTTACCGTCTACTAGAGCAAACAAAGTGTGGTCTTTACCGATTCCCACGTTTGCACCTGGGTGGTGTTGAGTACCTCTTTGTCTAACAATAATATTTCCGGCAATAGCTTCCTGACCTCCGAAAATCTTTACACCTAATCTTTTAGAGTGAGATTCTCTACCGTTTTTGGAACTACCAACTCCTTTCTTATGTGCCATTTTATTTTAAGGTTTTGTGTGGTTTAACAATTATTCTGCGCTAACCTCCTCAGTCTTAGGAGCTTTTTTAGCTTTAGTTTCTTTTTTAGCTCCGTCAAATCCTGTAATACCAGTGATTTTGATCTGAGTTAATGACTGTCTGTGACCATTTTTCACTTTGTAACCTTTTCTTCTTTTCTTTTTGAAAACGATTACTTTATCAGCTTTTACGTGATCAAGGATCTCTGCTTCTACAGTGATTCCGCTTACAGCTGGGGCGCCTACAGTGATTGCTCCGTTTACAGTAAGAAGTACTTTATCAAAAGATACTTTACCTCCTTTATCTCCTGCCAAACGGTTCACAAACAACTTCTGGTCTTGCTCAACTTTGTATTGAAGCCCTGCTATTTCTACAATTGCAAACATTGTTTATAAATTTTTAGTTATTTCGAGGTGCAAATATACCATTTTTTTATTTACTAACAATATGGTTTTGAGAATTTTTCTAAACTTTTGTCTGTAAGTTTCAGAACCTCATTCATTTTTAAAAAGCTAAGCCTTAAAATATTATAGCTCAGATAAAGTCTAAATTATTGTATTTTTGAAAATTATAAAAAGCTGATAGAGGATTGTAAAAACAATCTTTTCATTAACCTCAACAAGCATGAACAGAGATCTTTATATAGATTTTGCTAAAGGATTAGCAACACTTTCCATTATTTTTATCCATACCGCATTTTGGTCCGGCCAGTTTTATATTGCACCGGAAGTGAGAGTTTTCTCATTGGTCTTTGATGTCGCTTTATTTTATGCTTTAAGTGGCATCACTTCCGGTTCAAACATAGAAAAAACGTTTTACAGACTTTTAAAATTACAAATTACTTATATGATCTTCGTAACCCTGCTTTTCTTTTTAGATTATTTCTTTAAAGTTTTCGGGCTCACTTTCTTTTCTATTGAATGGCTGCAAAACTTCTATTCTACTTTCGGATCAAAGTACGCTGCAATCGACATTTCGGCACAACCTCAATGGCAAAATCTCGGAAACTGGTATCTACATCAATACACCAATGCCGATACATTTCCTGTCGTTATGGGAAGTTTCTGGTATCTTAAAGTCTACTTTATATTAAGTGTTTTCGGAGTATTAATTTTAAAATTCTTTCCGAAACATATCAATTGGTTCATTGGGGTATGTATTGCACTGACTTTAATCTTCAATGTATTCCCTGATTATTACCCATCCGGACAAGTAGGATATGTTGCTTTTTATATGACCATCTTTCTCATTGCTCACCAAATGAAAGGTAAAAAAATTCCTACTAAATTAATTCCGGTATTGTATGGTTTAGTGGCTTTAGCTTTGATCTGGATGTTTTCTTTTTACGGAAAAGACATTTTCTACAAAATCAATAAAAACAAATTTCCACCTACCATTATTTATATCATCTGGACTTTATTTTCTCTGACTACATTATTTGTTTTTTACAACAGGCTCAAAATTTCAAAAGAAAGCTTTATTACCTATATCGGTAAAAATGCGATCTTCTTTTATTTTGCTCAGGGAATCAGTTCGTCGTTAGTCTATTTCTTAGTTGTTCCGTTAAAAGAAAATATGTCTTGGTGGATTTTAATGATCCTTATTTATATCATAAATGTCATTTTAGCGTTTATTATTGCAGCAGGATTAAAGAAATTTGACAGTTTCGGATGGAAGATTTTAGAATTTTTGAGAAAGAAAACCGCTTCAGCATCTGCTTAAAAGCCAATTTGAAATAAAATAATATTCTTATTGCAAATTATTTTAATTTTACAAAAATTTTTTAAGTCATGTTTAAGCTGAAACTTCCTACCGATCCAAGGTGGGCAAATATTGCAGAAGGAAACCTTCAGGAAATTTTAACCGATCATGCCTGGTGTGAGCAGAAAGCAGCAACCAACGCAATCGGGCTTATTACCATGCTTCCGGAATATCCTGAAATTGTAACGGAGCTTTTGGCAATTGCTCAGGAAGAGCTTGACCATTTCAACCAGGTTCATGAGATTATCAAAAAACGAGGGTATACTTTCGGACGCACCCGAAAAGATGACTATGTAAATGAACTTGTGAATTTCATTCAGAAAGGAGGTAACAGAGATGATCTCATTGTCGACAAAATGCTTTTCGCAGCAATGATAGAAGCAAGAAGCTGTGAAAGATTTAAAGTCTTAACAGAAAACATCAAAGACGAAGAATTAAAAACGTTCTATAGAGATTTAATGATTTCAGAAGCCAACCATTACACTACATTCATCGGGTTTGCAAGACAGCTTGGAGATCCTGAAAAAGTAAATCAGCGTTGGGAAGAATGGCTGGAATATGAAGCCAAAATCATTCAGTCTTACGGAAACAAAGAAAGCATTCACGGATAAAAAGTAAATTTTGAAAAAACCGACTTTCGAAAACCTTATGAGTTATTTCCTGAAGAATTTTTTTCAGGGTTTACTTATTATTGGTCCAATCGGTCTTACCGTTTTTGTCATCTGGTATATTGTTACTTCTATAGACAGTATTATACCCTCAATTTCTAAAGAAGCTCCGGGAATAGTTTTTATATCTTTATTGTTGGGCACTGCATTACTGGGTTATCTGGGAAATAAATTTGTTGTAGGGAGATTTTTTGTAGACGCCATAGATAGGCTTTTAGAAAAAACTCCGGGTATCAAGCACATTTATTCCCCTACAAAAGACGTGATGTCTTCGTTTGTGGGCGATACCAAAAAATTCAACGATCCGGTTTGGGTAAAAACCAACGAAAATCCTGAAATATGGAGAATCGGTTTTTTAACACAAAAAGAAATGGCAGATGTAGGAAAAGATAACTATGTTGCTGTCTACCTTCCTCATTCTTATGCTATTTCCGGCTGGGTAATCGTAACCGAGGAAAAAAATATAAAACCTGTAGTAGGCATGACTGCGGCTTCTGCCATGAAGTTTGCCGTAAGCGGCGGTGTTGCAGGATTTCATTCCGATGATAATGTTTTTAAGGCACCGGAATAATCTCTTCACTTTTAAATAATATCAAATCAGATATTATACAATTTTCCGATTCAATTTTTTTATCGCAAAAGATTCAAAAGACAAACTTTAGGTTTTGTGCATTTGTGGTGAAAAATTACAGATTTTTACAAATAAAACTAACAATACGATTTAAATTAAAAGGATGAGCAAAGTTGCAATCATAGGAGCCGGAGTTTCCGGATTGAGTATGGCCAATTATTTAGAAAAAAATAATATTGACTATCATATCTATGAAAGAAGAACCCCAAACGACCTGAAAGGACACGGATTTATTCTTCCGAAAGAAGGAATAGAACATCTTTCAAGCATTATTAATATTGATGATCTTTATACAAAAGGAAGTTTCCTGAAAAAATACCTTCATTACAATCAGGGCGGAGACGTGATTTCAGAAAAAGATCTTGATGATGTATTTGTGGTTTCCAGAAGTGCATTGATAGAAATTTTGGCAAAAGGAATTCCTGCAGAAAAAATCTCTTATCAAACGACTGTTACGTTAAACGGATTTTCTGATGGAAAAGCAAATATTACTCTTGATGAAAATAAACCACTAGAAGCTGATATTGTTGTAGCTTCCGACGGATCAAGAAGCAGACTCAGAAGAACAATTTTTGAGCACGAAACGATGAAAGCCGTTCTTGAAAATGAAGTGGTAAATATTATCGAAAATGAAGAATTGGCAAGCCAAATCGAAAGCAATTTTCTGAAATTCCACCATGAAAACGGAGGACTTACTTTCGGTGTTTTAAAACTTTCTCCTTCAAAAATCCTTTGGTATTGTCAGTTTGACATCAGTAAGTTCTTTATTAATGAAGATTATACTCCGGATTGCATCAAGCAATTCATGTTGGATAACTTTGGAGACTGGAACCCGTTAATCTCATCTATAATCGAAGGTTCAAGCTATGAAAATGCTCATATCTGGAGAGTTTATGAATTGGAAGAACTGAATCCTTTTTATCACGAAAATATCGTGTTCATAGGCGATTCCGCACATCCTCTTATTCCTTTTACAAGCCAGGGAGTGACTTCTGCGTTGAAAGATTCTTTTACACTGACACAGCTTTTAATGGAAGGAAATGATCTTCAGGAAACATTCAAAAAGTATGAAGAAGAAAGAAAGCCCGAAATTGAAATCCATATCAAAAACGGAAGAGCATTACTGAATCAATTTCTTTTACCACTGAGCGAACAACCGAAAAATACATTACCCATTTCATATAAATAATATGTTTACAAATAACGACATTAATTTCGAAGCCCTGAAAAGAAAAGCCTATAACGGAAGATGGGCAACATTGGAAGACGGAATCATTCCCCTTACAGCGGCAGATCCGGATTTCAGAATGTCATCAGAAATCGAAAACGGAATCATTGAATACATCAAAGACGGATATCTTAGCTACGGTCCTTTTTCAGGAATTCCTGAATTCAAAAAAAGCGTTGCCGAACATTTTAACACCGGAAAAAACGGAAATTTTACCCCTGAAAATGTTTTGGCCGTAAACAGTGCTGCAATGGGAATGTTTATGGTGGCCAAATACGTTCTGAATCCGGGAGATGAAGCCATTATTTTTGATCCTGTTGATTTTCTGTTCAAAAAAACAGTGGATGCTGTTGGCGGAAGCATCAAATTATGCGCAGTCGACTCCAAAACAGGAGACATCGATTTTGAAATGCTGGTTTCTTTAATTGGTCCGAAAACCAAGCTTATCAGCATTTGCAATCCCCATAATCCTGTGGGAAGAGTATATTCCAAAGAAGTTTTAAAGAAAATTTCAGAAATTGCCGCTGCTCATGATCTGTGGGTAATGAGTGACGAAATCTGGAGTGATATCGTGTATGACAAAAAAGAATTCAATACCTACTCTTCTGTTTCTGAAGAAGCAAAAAAGAAAAGCTTTACCGTTTTCGGATTTTCAAAATCTTTTGGAATTGCCGGATTAAGAATCGGGGCTGTTCTATGTAATGATCAGGATCTTCTGGATGATTTTACAGAAAAATCAAACTTTAATTCGACCATTGAAGGCGTTTCTACCCTATCGCAAATTGCTGCAAGTGTAGCCATTGACAGAGCAAAACCTTGGTTTAATGATTTCCTTACACATTTACAGCACAACAGAGATTTGGCTCACAGTATGCTAAGCAATTCAGGAATTTTAACTCCTAATTTCCCTGAAGCAACGTTCGTCATTTTCCCTAAAATCGAAAATGGCATGTCGAGTGATGTTTTTGCTCAGCACGTTTTACAGCAAGGAAAAGTGGCTATTGTTCCCGGCTCAGAAAGATGGTTCGGGAAAGGAGCAGAAGGACATGTCAGAATCTGCTTCTCAACGTCTCAGGAAATTCTTACGGAAGGATTGAATAGACTAATTAATAGCTTCTAAATATATTTTCCCACTGATTTTAATTATACAGATTTTTGAATCTGTGTAATTAAAATCAGTGGGAATTTTTTTATCATTATTTCTTTGAAATCTTATACAATTTTCCGCTGTCGGTTACAGCATACAGATTTCCATCCATTCCGTTCAATACATCCCGGAATCTTTCTTTCTGATCTAACAGCAATCGCTCTTCACCAACAACTTTATTATTTTTCATCACAATTCTGTTGATATGTTCCCCACTCAGACAGCCTATGAATAAATTATTTTTCCATTCGTCGATATTTCCGGTATAAAAAGCAACTCCGCTCGGTGACACCACAGGATCCCAATAATAAACAGGCTGTTCTGTTCCTGCTTTCTGAGTTGTCCCCCCGTTTATTTTCTCACCAGAGTATTCAATTCCGTATGTTACATCACCCCAACCATAGTTTTTCCCGGGTTGAATTAAATTAATTTCATCACCTCCTCTGGGACCCATTTCCACATCCCACAGAGTTCCGTTTGAATCTATTGCTAAACCTTGCGGGTTTCTGATTCCATACGCATAGATTTCAGGTTTAAATCCATCTTTCCCAATGAATGGATTGCCTGGTGCGGGTTTTCCATCCTTTGTTATTTTTAAGATTTTACCCAGATAATTATCCGTTTTTTGAGCATAGACTCTCGTTTGCTTATCTGATCGTTCTCCCGTACTTACAAACAGATTTCCGTCTTTATCAAAAATCAATCTGCTTCCGTAATGTTTGTCACCATCATAAGAAGGTTCTGCCCGGAAAATCACCTGTATCCCTGAAATAGTTTTCAAGTCCTGAGATAATATGCCTTTGGCTACCGAAGTTAAATTTCCTTTCCCAAAAGGTTCTGAAAAACTGAAATAAATAATATTATTTGATTTGAAATCAGGATCAAGAGCAACATCCAGCATTCCTCCTTGCCCTTTTGAATCAACTTTTGGAAATCCTTCAATTTTCGAAATCTGTTTTCCGTCTGTAGAAACCACATTCATATATCCTGATTTTTCAGTAATCAGGAACTTTCCATCCGGCAAATTGATAATCCCCCAAGGTCTACCTAAGCTTTTAGTTAAGATCTCTACCTGATATTGTGTTTTAGTTTTTACTGCTTTTATTCTTGTCTGTCCTTCGAAAGCAGGCTTATAAGAAGTGTTGGGTTCGTGTGTTTCCGCACTTCCATCCGACTGTGTTTGCTGGGCGGTTGTCTTTTTGCATGATGATAAAAAAATTACCAGACACAGGATTCCTGAAAGATAATTGTGGATTTTCATAATTGATATTTAAGTGATTATAAAGATGAGTGGAAAAATAATGCCATAAAAAATTTGCATAATTAAATTTTTATTCTACATTTGTAGAAACAAATAACAAAAAATAGAAACATGAAAGAGATAAAACTTACAGGTTCCGAAAAAATACTCATGGAAATCTTATGGGAGAAAGAAAAGGTTTTTATGAAGGAGATTTTAGAATCTTATCCTGAACCTAAACCAGCTCCCACAACGGTTGCTACTTTACTGAAACGAATGCAGAATAAAGATTTAGTTGGCTTTACTCTTTATGGCAATTCCCGTGAATATTATCCCAAAGTCGCAAAAGGAGAATATTTTAAAGAGGAAATGACTTCCCTGATCGATCGTTTTTTTAACAGCTCGGTGACACAGTTTGCTTCATTCTTTACCTCAAACTCAAAACTGACACAAAAAGAACTTAAAGAACTTCGTGATATTATAGACCAACAGATAAAAGAATAAAAATGGAAACTCTTGTTTTAAAAATCATCCTCTGCTCAGGAATTCTGCTAGGAAGCTATTATTTGTTTCTCGCAAAGGAAAAAACTTTTATTTTTAATCGTTTTTTCCTGATTTTCGCCCTCATATTTTCTTATGGAGTTCCTTTTATAACGATAAAGACACAACAAAAAGCACCTATAGAAAAAATACGTTTTCAGAATGAAGATACTTTACAAGCAGATTCTTATACAGAAATTCCTGCCTCAGAGCAATCATTTGATTATACATCCTTAATTCTCCCTGTCTATCTTTTGGTATCAGGAATCTTATTGTTTAAATTTCTGTTTTCCATATATAAAATTAAAAGCCTGAAAGGAAATAAAATTACATACAGAGGCAGAACAATTAAAGTGTTGGAAAACAACATTCCTGTCTTTAGTTTCATGAATACCATTTATATTTCTAAAGACTATTTTAAAGACGACAATATTGAAAACAGCATTTTTTTTCACGAAGAAATTCATGTAAAACAAAAACATACCGCAGATGTATTATTTATAGAAATTCTTAAAATACTATCCTGGTTTAATCCATTTGTTTACTTCTATAAAAGAGCAATGGTTACCAATCACGAATTTATTGCAGATGAAGAAGTAATTAATAAGAATAAAAATATCAAAAATTATCAGGAACTCATTCTAAAAGAAATTCTTAACCAAAATTTAAATCTGATTCACCAATTCAATTTTAATAACACCAAAAAACGATTTATTATGATGACACGTAAAAGTTCAAGATTTGCGAAAGCAAAAAAAATTATCACAATTCCGGCATTTACTGCTTTGACATTAGTTTTTGCAGAACGAACATACGCCAATAATATTTCTGAAAAGATAAATAACCGCTCTGCTTCGCTTCAAATTTCCAACAATAATATAGAAGCAAATACGAACTCTCATTCTCAAAAAATTATAAATACAGATTTTAAAATACAACAAGAAGAAATTCCGGCTAACTTAAAAAAAGATACTCTTACTCCTAAAAAAACAGTAGAAGCAAAGCTTAGTGAAGTTAAAAATATGACAACAGGTTTGGAAACTCCTGCATCTCCACCTACCACTGAAAATCTAGTTCAGGCAGAATTTCCAGGAGGTTCTGGTGAGCTGAGAAAACAGTTTGCTAATACTTTCGATACCTCTGCCTTAGGAAAGGATGAGAAAGGTTTAATGAAAGCTGATATTTACATCTCCATAGACGAATATGGAAAAACCTTTGATGTAAAAGCTGAAGGAAAGACTCAAAGCTTGAACAATGAGGCTGTACGAGCTTTAAAGAATGTAATTGCTAACAAGGTTTGGAAACCGGCTACTGAAAATGGCAGGCCTGTCCCAACCGTTTTCAAATTACCTATTGCACTTAATTTTCAATAACACAAATGATGATGATTAAAAACCGTCCTGAAGTTCCAGAACGGTTTTATTTTGTAATTTTGTTATATGCAATTCAAACTTCAGTCAGAATATCAGCCAACCGGAGATCAGCCCAAAGCGATCGAGAAGCTTACTCATGGAATAGAAATCGGTGAGAAATATCAAACGTTGTTGGGAGTAACCGGTTCCGGGAAAACCTTTACAATTGCCAATGTTGTCAACAACGTACAAAGACCTACTCTGGTTTTAGCACATAACAAAACGTTGGCCGCTCAGCTTTTCATGGAGTTCAAAGAGTTTTTTCCTGAAAATGCTGTCGAATACTTTGTAAGTTACTACGATTATTACCAGCCGGAAGCCTATATCGCCAGTTCCGGAACTTATATTGAAAAAGATTTAAGTATTAACGAGGAGGTGGAGAAGCTTCGTCTTTCTGCAACGGCCAGTTTACTTTCCGGAAGAAGAGATGTTCTTATTGTTGCTTCCGTTTCATGTATTTATGGTATCGGAAATCCCAACGAATTTCATAAATCCCTTATTTCTCTTGAAATAGGAGAAAAAACAACAAGAACAGCTTTACTACATTCACTTGTTAATGCACTATATGCAAGAACCTTAAATGAATTTCAAAGAGGAACATTTCGTGTAAAAGGAGATGTGATTGATGTATTTCCTGCCTATGCAGATAATGCTATAAGAATTCAGTTTTTTGGTGATGAGATTGAAAAAATCCAGAGTTTCGATCCTGTTTCCGGGAATGTAACTTCAAATTTTGAGCAGATACAAATTTATCCTGCTAATTTATTTGTAACCTCAAAGGAAACATTGAACGGAGCCATTCGGGAGATTCAGGATGATATGATAAAGCAGGTTGATTTCTTTAATTCTGTCGAAAAACCTTTGGAAGCAAAAAGGCTACAGGAAAGAACCGAACTGGATTTAGAAATGATTAAAGAGCTTGGTTATTGCTCCGGAATTGAGAATTATTCAAGATATTTAGATGGAAGAGAACCCGGAACCAGACCTTTCTGCCTGATTGACTATTTTCCGAAAGATTTTTTAATGGTAATTGATGAAAGCCATGTTACCGTTCCACAAGTTCATGCTATGTACGGAGGAGACCGAAGCAGAAAGGAATCTCTAGTGGAATATGGTTTCAGACTTCCTGCAGCAATGGATAACCGGCCACTAAAATTCCAGGAGTTTGAAGGCATGCAAAATCAGGTAATCTATGTTTCCGCGACACCCGCTGATTATGAACTTGAAAAAACAGGAGGGGAATATATAGAGCAGATTATCCGTCCGACCGGACTTTTAGATCCTATTATTGAGGTACGACCTACATTAAATCAAATTGATGATTTAATGGAAGAAATCCAAAAAAGATCTGACGCCGATGAAAGGGTTTTAGTAACAACTTTAACCAAAAAAATGGCAGAAGAGCTCACTAAATATTTCACAAAATTCGGAATACGGACAAGGTATATCCATTCTGATGTGGAAACATTGGAACGTATTCAGATCATGCAGGATCTACGTCTTGGCATTTTTGACGTTTTAATTGGAGTTAACCTATTAAGAGAAGGTTTGGATTTACCCGAAGTTTCATTGGTTGCCATTCTTGATGCTGATAAGGAGGGAATGTTACGAAGCAGAAGATCAATGATTCAAACCGTAGGTCGTGCCGCTAGGAATATTAATGGTAAAGCCATTATGTATGCCGATAAGATTACAAAATCGATGCAGGCAACACTTGATGAAACCGAATATCGTCGTGCTAAACAAATACAATACAACGAAGAACATGGAAAAGTTCCTCAAGCCCTTAATAAAAAAATATCTGATAATCTGGTCGGGCGAAGTAAAGATTTTCCAGATGAAAAATATACTCAAAAAGAAATTCTACAGAAAGTTGCCGAAACCAAAGCTTCTTACACCTCTGAAGATGTAGAAAAACTCATTGCCCAAAAGCAGAAAGAAATGGAAACAGCCGCAAAAAATCTTGATTTTATTAAAGCAGCAAAATTAAGAGATGAAATTATGGCTTTAAAGGATTAGACCTCTTTATTTAATAGTTTCGGGGGGGGGGTGGGGGGCCGCGCAACAAAAGAT